>Ga0224508_10000015_pt1 | contig 241779 bp, 239 predicted proteins | sample SF_Jan12_sed_USG_4_FD_170157 | JGI IMG/M metagenome (GOLD analysis project Ga0224508, IMG submission 170157) | Sediment microbial communities from San Francisco Bay, California, United States - SF_Jan12_sed_USGS_21 | ecosystem: Environmental > Aquatic > Marine > Sediment | place: USA... | reverse complement strand
ACAAGGAGTCGCACATGCAATCAGAAAACGTCTACATTCGAGCTCGGAGGGTCGTGCGGGAGGTCGCTCCGCTCCTCCGAGTGGTCCGAGCACAAGATCGGGCGTTGGCGGACCAGCTCAAGAGAGCTGCGCAGAGTGTGGTGCTCAATATCGCCGAGGCGCGGGGGAGCGATGCGGGGAATGCGCGGGCAAGATTCGCAACAGCGTGTGGGTCTGCCAAGGAAGTGCAGGCTGCGCTTCATATCGCGAGTGACTGGGGGTACATCGGGTCACAGACGGCGACCCACCTCGACCGAAGGCTCGACGAGGTGTGTGCCATCACGTGGTGTTTGGCCAAACGCTAACGACCGGAGAGCCTCCACGACATCGCGCAGACTTGGTCGAGCGCGATGTCGAGCTCCGCGAATCGCCTTTGACCGACGTAGCCGTACGCCCTTGCGAGCTGAAGCCCCGCACGGACCTCTTTGGCGGACCCACAAGCCGATGCGAACCGCGCCCTGGCGGTTCCCGGGTCATTCCCTTCGGCCTCGGCAATATTAAGCACCACGCTATTCATAGCCCGCCGCACCTGGTCGAAGAGGTCCCTATCGGCCCTCCTGATGATGGGAAGAAGAGGCTGAAGCCCCGCCGCTGCCTGAAGCGCCTTCTGTTGAACGATGAGTCCCATGAGTGATTTCCTTTCCGAGGGGCTTGGGCCCTCGCAGAAGGGCGAAGCCCGGGGTCCAAGACGCTCGGAAAGGAAATCACGAGGATCCAAGATAGATCACACTGGCACTGGTGCTGACAGCATCACGGACACTGGCGCTGGCACTGCCGCTGGCACTGACACTGCCGCTGACCTGTGCGATCCTGTCGTCGGTATGGCCTTTGTCATTCGTCCGGCGGAGCTCGCCGACCTCGAACGTTTAGAATCCCTCATCGCCCAGGTGCAGGCGGGAATCACCTCGCTTGCGATCGACCGCGACACGCTTCGCCAGAAGATCGAAACCTCGGCGGCGTCGTTTGCGGCCGAGATCCATGGGGCAGGAAGCGAGGACTACTTTTTCGTGCTCGCGGATGACGACGTCCAGAAAGTCGCCGGCATGTGCGCGGTCAGGGCTGCGGTAGGCCTCAAGGATCCTTTCTACAGCTATCGGATTGGCACGGTCGTCCATGCATCGAAGGAGCTCAACGTGCACCGCGCCCACCCGGCGCTCTACCTCTCGAACGACTACACCGGCTGCACAGAGCTCACCTCGCTCTTCCTCAGTCCGGCGCATCGGGGTAAAGGTCTTGGCACCTTGCTTTCGAAATCACGGCTCCTCTTTATTGCGGAGTTTCCTGCGCGCTTTGCCGACAAAGTCATCGCCGAGATTCGGGGTGTATCGGACGACGAAGGTCGATCGCCGTTCTGGAACGGGCTCGGCCAGCACTTCTTTTCGATGGATTTCCCGACGGCCGATCATCTCGTCGGTACGGGGCACAAGTCCTTCATCGCGGAGCTGATGCCCAAGCACGCGATCTACGTGCTCTTCTTGCCAGAGGACGCGCGGGAAGCGATCGGGAAGCCACACCCCAACAGCAAGAAAGCCCTCGAAATGCTCGAGGGTGAAGGCTTTCGTTATGAAACCTACGTCGACATCTTCGACGGTGGTCCAACCGTCGAATGCCGCCGCAACGACATTCATGCCGTGCGCGCCAGCCGACGGCGCACCGCTCGGATCGGCGCCTTGGAGAACCCGGTGAGGTGCCTGCTTGCCAATACGAAGCTTCAGGACTTTCGCTGCTCGATCGGGAACGCTCGCCTGGACGGAGCAGACGGCGTAACCCTTGATCCCGAGATGGCCCGCGCGATTCGGATCAAGGAGGGCGACCTGGTCCGGGTGCTAGAATTGTAGAGGACCGATGTCAGAGCTCCATCTCAACGGCGCGTGGGAAGACGGAGAAGGACCGGAGCTTCGTTCGATCGACCCGGCCACTGGCACGCCGGTTTGGGAAGGCCGCGCGGCGAGCGAGGCTCAAGTCGACCGTGCGTTTCGGGCCGCGCGGCGGGCATGCGTCGGCTGGCGCGCCCTTTCACTCGAAGGCCGCATCGCGATCATCGAGCGGTTTGGCGCGTTGCTCGAGGCACGCCGCGAGGCGCTCGCACGAGTCATCTCGCTCGAAACGGGGAAACCGACCTGGGAGGCGCGCACCGAGGTGAGCTCGATGATCGCGAAGATCGACATCTCGATCCGCGCGTACACAGAGCGAACTGGAACGGTCGAGCGTGAGCTTGATGCCCATCGATCGGTGGTGCGTCACCTACCCCATGGCGTGCTCGCCGTCTTGGGTCCCTACAACTTCCCCGGTCATCTCCCGAATGGGCACGTCGTGCCCGCTTTGCTTGCTGGCAACACCATCGTGTTCAAGCCGAGCGAGCACACACCGTCAACCGCGATCGCAACCGTCAAGCTGTGGGAAGAAGCGGGGGTCATCCCTGGCGCGCTCAATCTGCTCCAAGGAGCCAAAGACACAGGCGTGGCGATCGTCGCGCATCGGGAGCTCGACGGCCTGTTGTTCACCGGAAGCGCCGCAGCTGGGCACGCGCTGCACCGGCAACTCGCGGGGTCGCCAGAAAAGATTCTCGCGTTGGAGATGGGCGGCAACAACCCGCTCGTCGTCGACCGGGTCGAGGATGTCGACGCGGCGATCTACACGATCCTTCAGTCGTCATTCGTGACCGCGGGCCAGCGATGCACCTGCGCGCGAAGGCTGCTCGTACCCAACGACGCGTTCGGGCGGGCGCTTATCGGCCGACTCACCAAAGCCATCGCAAAGCTCCGGGTGGGTCGATTCGACAGCCCCGAGCCACCGTTCATGGGGCCGGTCATCTCCGAGCAGGCCGCAGAGGCCTTACTCACCGCCCAAAAGCACCTGGTCACGCTCGGTGGCGAGCCGATCCTCGAGATGCGCAAACTCGAAGCGGGCACCGGGTTCGTGTCTCCGGGGTTGATCGATGTCACCGGCGTAAAGGAGCTCCCTGACGAAGAGTACTTTGGCCCACTGCTACAGCTGCTCTACTACGACGACCTCGACCGCGCGATCGAGCTCGCCAATCAGACTCGCTTCGGCCTCGCCGCAGGGCTGATCGCGGATGATCGGTTGGCCTGGGAGCTTTTTCACGAACGGATCCGTGCAGGCATCATCAATTGGAATCGGCCGTTGACGGGCGCGAGCAGCGCTGCACCCTTCGGCGGCGTGGGTGCGAGCGGCAATCACCGACCCAGCGCCTATTATGCGGCCGACTACTGTGCCTACCCCGTCGCCTCACTCGAGCAGCCGGTGTTGTCGGTTCCCAAGATCCTACCCCCGGGGATGACGCTTTGAGTGCGCACGAGGTGAGCTTCGACGGCATCGTCGGCCTGACGCACAACTACAGCGGCCTGTCGCTCGGCAACCTCGCTTCGCAGCGAAATGTTCACGCCGTCTCGAACCCGAGGGCCGCCGCGCAGCAGGGCCTGCGCAAGATGAAGCTGTTGCACGACCTCGGCGTCCGGCAAGGGGTACTGCCTCCTCACGAACGGCCCGCGATCGACATCCTTCGCAAGCTGGGTTTTACGGGGCGCGACGACCAAGTCGTGCGCAAAGCCCAGGACGCAAGCCCCGCCCTCTTGGCGGCTTGTTCGTCGGCTTCGAGCATGTGGGCCGCAAACGCTGCAACCGTATGCCCGAGCCCCGATTCGCGGGACGGCAGGGTTCACTTCACCCCCGCGAACCTGAGAAGCAATTTTCATCGACAGATCGAGGCGCCGATGACCGCGCGTGTGCTCCGCGCGATCTTCGAAGACCCCGATCGATTCGTTCACCATGCCCCGTTGCCTCTCGCCAAGCCGTTTGGCGACGAAGGTGCCGCGAACCATACGCGTCTCTGTGTCGACTATGGAGAACCGGGGGTTCAGCTCTTCGTCTATGGAAAACAGGCCTTTGACCGGCGGGCGCCCGCACCGACTCGTTATCCCGCGCGTCAAACCCTCGAGGCTTCGCAAGCTGTGGGCCGGCTCCACGAGCTCGATGAGAAGCGGACTGTGTTTGCCCAGCAGGAGCCTTCGGCGATCGACGCGGGCGCGTTTCACAACGACGTGATCGCGGTCGGTAACCAAAACGTCCTCTTCTTCCACGCTAACGCTTTCCACGACCCAATGGGCACGAAGCGAAAGCTGCGAGAAGCGTTCGGCGAAGGGCTCCATCTCGTCGAGGTCGCTTCGAACGACATTCCGATCGAAGAGGCGATCTCGTCGTATCTGTTCAACAGCCAGTTGATCACGCTGCCGACCGGCAAGATGGCACTCGTCGTTCCTACGGAGTGCAGGGAGTCGACGCGAGTCTGGGGTTATCTCAAAAGGCTCGCCGAGGAGGACCCGTTGATAGGCCAGCTCGAAGCGGTCGATGTCCGCCAAAGCATGGCAAACGGAGGTGGACCTGCCTGTTTGCGGCTACGGGTCGTGCTGACTGAGAAGGAGATAGAGCACGTCTCCGGCTCGGTGATGTTGGATGATGATTTGTTTCAGAGGCTCCAGGTGTGGGTCGACGAGCACTATCGCGATCGTCTCACCGAAGCGGACCTCGGAGACCCTCACCTTCTCGACGAGTCCCGAAAGGCACTCGACGAGCTCACACAGATGTTGAAGCTTGGCTCTCTTTATCGGTTTCAACGCTGACCGGATGCCGTGCGATACCTGACCACACGCTTTGGTGGAGGCGGTCACCGACGACTTCGGGATCGGGCTCTGTGCCGCAAAGCCGGAGGCCGTCGTCGATCATCAAGAAAGCGGCGCCATGCACTGCAGACCATGCGAGGAGCCCAGCGTCTAGCGCCGTTTGTCGAAGAAGGCCTTCCCGCCCGCACTGCTGGAGCATGTCGACGAGCACGGCGAATGCCGCGTCTCCGCTTTCTGCGAGCTCGGGGGCCTCGCGCGTCGGCATCCATCCGAACATCAAACGAAACAGCTCTGGATGCTGCCAAGCGAACTTGAGGTACCCGATGCCGCCTCGACGGAGGCGATCCTTCCCGGTCGTGCAACCTTTTTGCTCCTCGAGCATCATCGCGCGTAGCCGCTGAAAACCGATGGTAGCGAGGGCTGCCAGGAGCGCGTCCTTGTCCTCGAAGTGCCGGTACGGGGCGCCAGGGGTGACGCCAAGGTTCCGCCCGAGCTTGCGTAGAGAAAGGCCTGCGGGGCCCTCGTCGCGGAGCTGCTCCTCAGCCGCAACGAGCAGGGCTTCACGTAAGTCACCGTGATGATAGCATTTTCTCGTAGTCAACGTGCCCCATCCTAACTCGAAAGCTTTTTCTTGTAAACACTGTTGACATTCTAAGTATACGACGCATACATTGCAAGTATACAGTGAATACACTCTCAAAGGGAACGATGTTCCCTGCGAAATCACGCCGATCGAATGAGGAGGCCATCATGAACAAACGACTACTCACACTCGGAATCGTTCTCTCCCTGGCCACCACGGCCTGCACGGGCTTTGGTCTTCAGACGAGCCCCACCCTCGCGAGCCAGATCGCAGAAGAGCAAGGGCTCGGGAACTTGTGGGGCGAGGCCAACTACGAGGCGCCCACCCAGGTCGCGCAGATCGAGCTTCGCGACGACCGAGAGCTCGCCGACCTTTGGATGGAAGCCGACCACAAGTCCGACGGGAGGGGCGAGACCGAGCGGGTGGCACCGCGCGCAGCCGCCGTGCTCGAGCAGTTGACGCTGCCCCACCCGGTCTTCGGAAGCAGCGCCGACCGATCGCAAGTACTGCCCAAGTAACGCTCCGGCCCATCGGGGAATCTCCCCGGTGGGCTCGGACGTCGCGATCCGATCATTCCAACTCACCCGTGGTATTTGGGGCTGGATGAGGCTAGTAGACAGGATGCCTGCTCCTACCCACCGGTCCCACGTCGTTCGTTTGTTGGCACCGTGTGCGTTCGCCGTGACAGCGCTGAGCTGCTCGAGTGACGGCGCGACCGTGATCGACCCGCTCGATACCTACTGTCTGACCGGCTCTGCCGACGTCGAAGAGCGGATTGACGCACTTCTCGACGCGCTCACGCTCGAGGAGAAGGCTTCGCTGATGCATGGCGTCGCAATCGTTCCGATCGATGGCACCTGGCAAAGCACCTCGATCCCAGCGAAAGGCATCCCCGGCTTTCATATGCTGGATGGCCCGAAAGGAGTGGGCGGCGCGAGCACGCTTCCGGTTGCAAATGGTGCGAAAACCACCGCGTTCCCCGTCCCGGTCGCTCGAAGCGCAACCTGGAACCGGGAGCTCGAAAGGCGTGTGGGGGCGGCCATCGCCCAGGAGGCGCGCGGAGTCGGAGCTGACACACTGCTCGCCCCTGGGATGAACCTTGCGTGGCACCCGTTGTCGGGTCGCAATCAGGAATACTACGGTGAAGATCCCTTTCTCGCGGGCGAGATCGGCGTGGCGTTCGTCCAGGGCGTTCAAGGGATGGGGGTGATCGCGACAGCGAAACACTTCGCTGCCAATCACATCGAGGACACCCGACTCGACGTCAACGCCATCATCGATCAGCGAACCCTCCGAGAAAACTTTCTGCCGCAGTTTCGAAAGGTCGTTCAGGAGGGAGCGGTCGGCGCGATCATGAGCGCGTACAACCAGCTCAACGGGGCCTATTGTGCCGAGAACAAGCCGTTGCTCCGCGAAATTCTAAAAGACGAGTGGGGTTTTCCCGGCTTCGTCATGTCGGACTTTCTTTGGGGCACCCACAACACGGTCCCTTCGGCTTTGGCGGGCCTCGATCTCGAAATGCAGAGTCCTCGGATCTACGGCGAACCAATCGTCCGCGCGGTCGAGGACGGAGAGCTCGAACTTTCTCACGTCGACGAACATGTCCGCCGGATCCTCCGCGCGCAGCTTTGCTACGAGCTCGACTCCAATCCTGCGGTACCTGACGAATCCAAGCTCGAGACCGACGAGACGATCGCGCTAGCGCGTGCGGTCGCCACGAAATCCATCACGCTTCTTCGCAACCAGGGCGACTTCTTGCCTCTGTCCAAGAGCCGCGCGGAGTCGATCGTGCTGGTGGGCCCCTTGGCCGACCTCGAAAACATCGGCGCCACCAGGGGCAGCAGCGGCGTCATATCGAGTGAGGTCGTGACGATCGCCGAAGGCTTGCTGGCACGAACCGATGTCGCTTCGACGATCGAGTTTGTTCCGGGTGACCTCATCAACGCAGAGGACCGCGCCAAAGTGACCGCGGCGGACGTGGTCATCGTCGCGGTGGGGCTGACCGAAGAGGACGAGGGCGAGGGGCAGGTTCGCGCGCCGCTCACAGCGATTGGCGCAGGCGATCGAGAGACCTACGGCCTGCCCGAAGACCATGCAGCATTCCTCACGAACGTGCTCGCCCTCAATGAGAACATCGTAGTCATCTTGGAGGGTGGCTCGGCGATCGACCTGTCCCCGTGGTTCGAAGACACACGCGCGGTGCTCATGGCCTGGTACCCAGGCGTCCAAGGAGGCCACGCGATCGCCGACGTGCTGTTCGGTGACGCCAATCCTTCGGGCCGCCTTCCCATCTCATTTCCGAGGACTCTCTCCGATCTCCAACCGTTCCCCGATCAAGCGCTCGAGGTGACGTACGAGCGCTATCACGGCTACCAGCGACTGGACCGCAACGGCGTGTCGCCCTTTCTGCCCTTCGGTTTCGGCTTGAGCTACACGACGTTCGACTACAGCACGCTGACGGCGGAGTCGCAGACCGAGGGCGGAGCCGAGATAATCCGTCTGACGTTCACACTGAACAACACCGGACCGCAGGCGGGGGTCGAAACCGCGCAGGTCTATGCGGGTGCGGTCAACTCCCCTGTCGAGGGACCGGTTCGCAAGCTCGTCGGCTTCGCCCAGGCGTCTCTCGAGGCAGGCGAGAGCACGACAATACAGGTGGACGTGCCCGTGCGCGAACTGGCTTACTATGAGGTCGGCGCCGGTTGGGTCGTCGAACCGGGAGCATACGCGCTCGAGGTGGGACCCAACGTCGCCGATCTGGCTTTGTCGGCAGAGCTCACCCTGCTATGAGGTTTTCGGTCACCCCGGCCGCAAGCTCGGGGCCGCATCCGGATCACCGACATCTTCGGCTGTTGCAAGCTCAGCCGCTCGCGAAGTGGAATGATCTTCACTAGGCTCTCGTCCCATGACAGTGAAGATTTGGCACAATCCACGGTGCAGCAAGTCGCGGCAAACCCTGCAGCTGATTCGCGATCACCACGTCGAGCCCGAAGTCATCGAATACTTGAAGACGCCACCGTCCGCGGAAGAGCTCGAAGACGTGCTCGAGGCGCTTGGAATGCAGCCAAGAGAGCTGATGCGCAAGAAGGAAGCGTGTTATGAGGAACTGTCGCTCGGCGATCCTTCGCTGAGGCGACAAGACTTGATTCGAGCGATGATCGACAACCCGATACTGATCGAGCGGCCGGTCGTCCTGCGCGGCAACCGAGCCATCCTCGGCCGTCCCCCTAAAATCGTGCTCGAGCTTCTGGAGTAGCCCCATGCTCGAAGCCTTTGGTGAAGAGCTCTGGATTGCGGATGGACCTACGGTGTCTTTCTACGGGTTCCCGTACCCGACGCGGATGGCGGTGGCCCGGTTTCCCGATCGCAAACTTTGGTTGTGGTCACCGATCGAATGGTCGACTGAGCTTGGGCAAGCGCTCGATGCGTTGGGCGAGGTGAGCGCGCTGGTCGCGCCCAACAAGCTCCATCATCTGTTTCTCGGCAAGTGGGCCGAGCAGTACCCCGCGGCTCAACTGTACGGGGCCCCGGGGCTCAAAAAGAAGCGCCCCGACCTCACGTTCACCGGAGAGCTTGGTGAAGAGGCTCCGACGCACTGGAAGGGAGTGATCGACCAGGTCGTGGTGGGCGGAAGCTTCGCCATGAACGAGGTCGTGTTCTTTCATCGGCCATCGAGGACCGCGCTCGTGTGCGACCTGATCCAAAAGCTCGACGAAACCGCGTTTTCGGGCTGGCGCCGATGGGCAATGAAGCTCGACGGACTGCTGGGCCCAGACGGGAGCACGCCGCGTGAATGGCGAGCGACCTTCACCAATCGCAATGCGGCTCGTGCCGCGCTCGAGACAATCCTCGACTGGAACCCCAAGCAACTGATCCTCGCGCACGGGCCGATTTTCGCCGAAAAGGCCGGAGACATCATCGCGTCATCGCTCCACTGGATGAGGTGACCCGGACCTTTCTTCGTGGGGACGGCTTGCCATTTCGTGAACGAGGACGAAGAAAAGCAGAGATCCGATGAAGAAGTACTTGTGGGCTGGGCTGATCATCGCGCTTCTGTTGGTGGGCGCAACGGCAGTCTTCTTGGTCATAGGAGGGGGAGTGGCTTACGAAACACCCAGCTATAGAGTGGTCGAGGAGCTCGGAGCGATCGAGATTCGAGAGTATGCGCCGTACTTGGTGGCCGAGACGTCGGTAGAGGGAGATCTGGAGAATGCAGGCAACGCCGGGTTTCGAATCTTGGCGAGCTACATCTTTGGAGACAACCAAGGAGAGCAAAAGATCGCCATGACAGCGCCGGTTAGTCAGGAAAAGAGCACGGGGTCAAAGATCGCCATGACAGCGCCGGTCACTCAGGAGCGAGCCGGTGATCGATTCACCATCCAGTTCGCGATGCCGTCCAAGTACGCGCTCGAGACGCTGCCCAAACCAAACGACCCACGCATCGAGATACGGGAAGTGCCCGCACGGAAGTTTGCGGCGATCCGTTATTCGGGAACCTGGTCTCGCAAGAACTACGAGATGCGTCTCGCACAACTCCGCGAGGCACTCGCCGCAAACAATTACGAGGCCATCGGTGAGCCGATCTGGGCGCGGTATGACCCACCGTTCAAGCCCTGGTTTCTGCGAAGGAACGAGATCTTGACCGCATTTCAGTAGCGGGGAGCTGTTTCGATCACGCGTTCAACAGAAAGTCGGCAACTGCGTCCATCGCCTCATCGAAGGCGGCCTCCGTGAAGCCCGCGCCGCTGACCTGCCAATCGGTGTGGCTCGTGTCTTTTTCGCCCCTGAAGTGGCCGAGGATGTCGAGGTGGTCGGCAGTGCCTGCCCAGACGATGTCGCCCCAGAGCTGGCTAAGTGTTGGAACGAGGCCGTCGTTGAACTCGGGCTTGACGGCTTTTCCGAACCGCTCGGCGAGGAAATCCTGGACCTCTAGCGTGGGAGTGGGGCTCGGATAATCCGATGAGGGGCGACTCGCGCCGACGTAGAGCGGTGTGAAGAAAGCCAGGGAAAGCGCCGCCACAGGCGAGAGAATGGTGGACGCCACCGTGACCGGTCCCGGCGTGGGCATTCTGGTGACGACGCAACCGTAACGCAGGCTTGGATTGTCGTTCACCGCAGCGTTGAAGATATCCATCGACTCGGGCGTGAGTTGGATGATGGCTCCCCGATCGGCGTGAATGCCCTCGAACCAGTCTTGGACTTCGCCGAGCCCTTCCTTGCTAAAGAAGCTGAGAATAAGCTCGGTGGTCCGATCCAACAGCTGGATGTCGACACCGAGGGCATCGTCGATCTTTCCAAGCGACGCGATCAAGGGCGCCAGAGCCGTCAGAGGCGGCCCACCAAACCGGAGCGTCCCAAACGTGAGGAGATAGAGGACGAAGAGAAGTCGCCTGCCCGCAAGCGTGGTGAGATCATGAGCTAGGGGCGTTCCGTAGTGGGGAGCGCTTATGGTGATCGCGGCCTGGACGCGATCAAACCAAGGGGGTGGCTCGGGGCGGGCCGTCGGTGACGCCAAGAGACGGATGTCGAGTCCCCCAGTCGAATGGCCGATCAAATGGATGGGCCCGTCATCTTCGCCACAGGCTTCATCGACAGACTCGACCAGAACACGAGCGCGCCGGACGATCGATCCTGTCGGGGGCGAAGGCACGAGCACGAAGTCCCATTCGAGCCCAGCGTCTGCAAAGCGGTTTCCAAGCGCCTCCTCGACGTGCATGAAGTAGTCGAACCCGCCGAGCTTCGCGAAACCGAAGAGGCCGGGAACCAAAACGATGTGATGCTTCGCGCCGCTCATGATTCGTTACGGCTCCGCAAGCCAACCAAGCCGCTGACCCGCCGTGCGAAGATATCATGCGATCCCGATTGGGAGGGTCGATTCGACCTGAGCATTATCGCGATCAGCGCAGAAAAGGAATCCGCTCGCGTAGCTTTCCGACGCGATCCCGGGCTAGCGGCACTTTTGGATCGTCGGGGTGGTCGAGGAGCATGCGAAAGGTTCGGGCGCCCATCGGTTCGATCGTTCGGATGCGATCGACGCGGACGATGCAGCTCCGATGGGACTGAAAGAAGTCTGTGCTGTCGAGCTCCTCCGCCAAAGCCGCGAGCGTGCGGTCGATCGCGAACCGATCATCGGCCGTCACGGCCCAGACCAGCTCCTCTCGCGCTTCGAAGTAGATGATGTCTCGGAGGTCGACCACGACATAGGTGTTCTTTCGGCGCACCGCGAAACGCTTGAGCGGGAGCGCGCCTTCGGTGATGTCGGGATGCGCCGCAGCGACGCGATCGAGGGTTTGCCGAAGGCGCTCGAGTCGGACCGGTTTAAGGAGGTAGTCGGTGATCTGCGACTCGAACCCGAGAAGGGCACCGTCGTCGTGGGCCGAGACGAGGACGACCTCGAGCTCCGGGTGCGTCTGACGAAGAGTGTTTGCCAGAGCAAGGCCGTCGGGTCCTGGCATTCGAAGGTCGATGAACGCCACTTGCGGCTCTACCTGATCACAGAGCCGCTCCGCTTCCGCGGCGAAACGAGCCTCACCGACCACATCGACCCCTTCACATTGATTGAGCAGGAAAGTGAGCTCGTCCCGCGCGAGCGGCTCGTCATCGACGACGATCGCTCTGAGCGTCATGCACGCACCTGCCACGCTGCGATCCACTTTTCGAGCTCTCCCGAGATGATCCGAGGTGCGTGTCGGAGGTCTTCAACGCTCCTCGTGCCTGTCAACAGCATCACCGAACGAAGCTCGTGAACGACCTCGTCGAGATAGACACGCACGCCGTCCTCGCCCTGACGGGCAAGCGCTTGAAGCAAGGGTCGTGCAATCCCGCTCGCTCGCGCGCCAAGAGCGATCGCACGCGCCACGTCGAGCCCCGAACGAATGCCTCCCGTGGCGATAGTCGTTAGGGATGCACTCGCCGCGTAGTGGATGGAAGAGGCCGTGGGGATTCCCCAGTCCCAAAGGCGATTCCCCGTGGACCGGGCGGTTCCTTGGGCGCGGAGGGTCTCGACTCCCACCCATGACGTCCCGCCTGCGCCCGATGTGTCGACGTATCGAACCCCGGCCCGAACGAGCTTCTCGATGGTCTGTGGGCTGAGGCCGTTGCCGGTCTCCTTGGCGATGATGGGAAAGGGCAGCTCATTGCACAGACGCGTGAGGGTCTGCACGCATCCGCGGAAGTCCCTGTCGCCATCGGATTGAATGAGCTCCATCGCAGGGTTGAGATGGACACAGAGCGCGTCGGCGCCGACATCGTTAACCAGCGATTCGAGATCTCGGGTCGCGGTTTCCCGCGCCTGTACGACACCGATGTTTCCGAGTAGGAGCACGTCGGGGGCCCACTCGCGCACGCGATACGTCCACCCCATCGTTTGGTCGTGTTGCATCGCGCGCTGGCTTCCAAGCCCGAAACCATAGCCACGCTGCTGTGCGATCGTGGCAAGCGAGCGATTGATGGTGGCGGCGCGCTCGTGGCCTCCTGTCATCGCGGCGATGACGATCGGAGCACGAAGTCGGCGACCGAGCAGCTCGACTTCCGTAGACACCTCATCGGAGCTTAGCTCCGGCAACGACTGGTGAAGAAAACGCACACACTCCAAAAGCGTGGTGGTCGAACGAAAGCCGACCTCATCGCCTTCGCAAAGGTCGAGGTGGTCCGCTTTGCGGGCGCCGATGTCCGACGTTGGCCGCGAGTAGCCGCGATCAGCTTGCGAGGGCATGGCCTCGAAGCCTTTGGTAGCCGACACCATCGACCGGCTTACGTTGACTGAGGTCTTTCTCGACATCCGAAGCCCACGCCGCCGATGCAGCGGCCGGCCCCGCGGCGAGCTCGAGGAGCTCGGCGCCATAACCCGACCCATATGAAAACGCGGTGATCGGCGTCCCCTGCTTCAGCCCCACCAACGCGCGGGCGACGGAGATCCAAAGACTCGCCGTGTACGCATTGCCGGTCAGCTGGTTCCACTCGAGGGTGCCCTCGACCTTGCGCTGGTAGAAAGCCTCGGTCTCTTCGAGGGACCATCCAAGCTCCGCGCCGAGATGAAGCACCGCCTTCTTGACCATCTTCGGGAAAGGTACGTGGAAGCAATGGGCGTGGTACTCGGTCAGCATCGACCGCGCGTTGCGATCACCGATGAGAGCGCTGAAGCATTCGATCACCGCACGCTTGTAACAGTCGAGGCTGAGCTGCCCGTCGACCGACGGAAACGAATCACCCACCGGTCGCCAGAAATCAAACGCAGGGCTGCTGAAGGGGAACGACGTTGGTGATACGCTTGCGACCAATGGCTCATCGATGATCATCGCAACGGCCCCGGCTCCTTGCGTCGGTTCACCCGGATCGCCCAGCGCGTAGAGTGCGACATCCGAAGCGATCACGAGCGCTGCTTTGCCTGCCCCCGCACCCGACCATTTCCACTCGAGGGCTTGTCGTAACGCAAGCGTTCCGCCGTAACACGCATGCTTCACTTCGTACGACCGAATCACGCCCGAGAGCCCGAGCTCTTCGGCGACCCACGCGCTGAGCGGTCGGCTCATGTCCTTCGCGCTTTCGGTTCCGACCGCGACCAGGCCGATGTCGCTTACCGAGCCTTTCCAGCGGGAAAGTGCGCGTTTTGCAGCACCCACGGCGAGGGTTGCAGCATCGTGCCCATTCGGGCAGAGCGCGATATCCGTGCACCCTAGACCCTTCGTATACTTATTGGGATCGACACCTCGAAGCTCCGCCAGCTGAGTCACGGGCATGAATAGCGGTGGAAGCTGAAGGCCGATCGATGCGATACCTGCGGAAGTCGAGCTCATTGGTCTATCCCCTCTTTGTCATCTACTTGACGTACTCGGGTGTAGCGCACGGGATCAAACGACGAAGCAAAAACTCGTGATCCGTTCCTGAGATCGAATCAGCGGTTCGCACACCTCATTGAACGGCGATCAACAAAAGCTTAGCCAACTCAATGTAAAGCTCGCGAAGTGCGTTTTGATCAACACAACACAGTGTAAAGATCATCGTACTTCAGAACCGTTCGTGCGTGGTTTGGGACGATCGACACAACGCTCTGATCCGTCGAGCAGATTATTCTAGCGATGCGATGCAACCGACGGATACTTGTACCGAGGGGTCCGGACTTTGCAAACCAGAGTCGAGCTGAAAAACATTCGGTCGAGCTACGACACCATCGTCATCGGCGCAGGCCCCGCAGGCTGTGCGACTGCAGCTTGCTTCGCGGCACGCGGCGCGTCGGTCTTATTGGTCGAGTCGAACCCGAAGGCAGCACGCCGCTTCGCTGGCGAGTGGATTCATCCTGAAGGCGTGCGAATTCTCAGTAATTCTGGGCTTTTGGAGGGACTGCGTGAGGGCTTTCGGGGACATGGGTTCGTCGTGTGTCCGAACGATGGACTGGGTCCGATTCGACTCGACTACCCGGCCGGCGCATCGGGTCTCGCGTGTGAGCACGAGACATTCGTCACGCACCTTCGACGACGCGTCGTGGAGTCGTCACGCGTCGACTACGTCGAGGGCGTACGTGCACAACCTGCAGACGGCAGAGTCGTAAGACTTCTCGTGCGTGGGGAAGAAGCAAAGCTCGTGCGTGCCGAGCGAGTGGTCGTGGCGTCGGGTCGTTCCTCCCGTCATGTCGATGCTTTGAGAAGAGCGAACCGTGAGCAGGTGTCGATCTCGCTGATGGCAGGTCTCGTCATCACGAACAGCGAGCTTCCCTTGGACGGCTATGGACACGTCATCGCCGGCGGACCCGGTCCGGTGCTTGCGTATCGAATTTCGAAAGATCGAATACGGCTGTGCCTCGACGTGCCAAATGCAATACGTCCCGTCGGAAATGCACGGGAATGGATCTGGAAGTCGTTCGCAGAGGTGCTTCCCGCTTCCCTACGAAACGGAGTTCGAGATGGGCTGCCTCGCGCGTCGCTCTCGTGGGCTGTCAACGGGTTTCGACCGCGCTGCTATCAAACCGACTCGCAGGTTGCGCTCGTCGGTGACGCGGCCGGCGTCTCTCATCCGTTGACGGCGATGGGGATCACCATGTCCCTGCTCGACGCCGAAGCCCTGGCTGAGGCCCCTACCCTCAGCGACTACGCCGCACGACGGTCGAGTCAAAGCTACATTCCCGAGCTGCTCTCGAATGCGATCTACCAGGCATTCGTTCGAAACGACGCTGGCTCCCTGGCTATCCGGGAGTCGATTTTCCGCACCTGGCGTTCGAGCCGGGCCCACCGCAGTCGAACGATGAACCTGCTCGGTGCCGCCTCCACCAGCCGAGTCAACTTCGTTCGTGCCTTCTCGCGTGTGGCGCTTCGGGCCGGCGCCGGGGCGTTTCGAACGGAGCCATCGTTGGTGGCTGAGCTCGCCGGGTGGCTTCGCTGGCCATGCGCAAGCCTGCACCCCCAGCGCGACGTGATGCGCGCTCGTTCTTTGTCGTGGGCGGACCCGAAACGCTGGGCGCGCTCCGGCTCTTTTCTTACGCGTGTGTCGATCGAGGAGGAACAGCATGCAAACTGACTGGGATTTTTGCGCAGGAAGCTTGCGAAAGGTTTCGCGGACGTTCTCCCGCCCCATCGAAGTGCTTCCAGGCGATCTGCGCAAGGCGGTGACGTGCGGCTATCTGCTATGCCGCATCGTCGACGCGGTGGAGGACAACGCCGATTTCACGCTCGGTGATCGGGATGCGCGGTATCACGCATTCCACGAAGTGATTCGGGGCACGGTATCGGCCAGGGAGTTCGAGCGATCATGGTCAGGGGTCGACGGCTCTCCGACCGAGGAGATCGAGCTTTGCTCGCAAGTCGGTCGCGTCATGGGAAGCCTCGACGCGGTGCCGGCTGAGATGCGAGCGTCGGTTCTGCGCTGGGTGACCGAGATGGCTCGCGGGATGCAGATCTACAGTCATCGATCGGCGGGCCCAGACGGCGTCATCGCCCCATCGACGACCGAGGATCTGGAACGCTATTGCTACTTCGTCGCGGGTACCGTGGGACACATGCTAACCGAGCTCTTCTCTTGCGAGATCGGCCTTCGGCCTGCTGATCCGATCGCCCGCCAGCTCAACGAGAACGCCGAGGCGTTTGGGACGGGCCTTCAGCTCGTCAACATCTTGAAAGACATCACCGATGATCTACATCGGGGTTGGTCATTCGTTCCTCGGTCGCTTTGCAGCGCAGAGGGCCTTACAAATCGCGAGCTCGTTGACCCGAGCCGCCGCACCGCCGCGCACCGGGCGGTCGTGCCACTCTTCGATCTCACGCGGCGGAATCTCGGTCGGGCGCTCGACTACGCGCTCGCCGTGCCCGCCGACCATCGAGAGATCCGCCTCTTCTGTCTGCTTCCGCTTTGGCTGGCAGTGAAGACCGTTGGGCTCGCGTACGGAAACGACGCGATGTTTACACCGGGCGAAGCGGTCAAGGTGAGTCGAGAGGAGGTCGAAAACATCATTGCACGCTGCACTGCTGGTTGTGGCGACGATACGCTCCTCCGCGCCGATTACGAAGCGATGTGGACGCCGGTATCGAGGCTCATGGTCGCCAGCTCCGCCGATGCTTGGTCTCAAGAAATGGACGCAGCATGAGCGTGGAGGCCCTCGACATCGGGGACGAACGCCCGTCTTCGCGCATCCCCGGGTTCTACCAGCTCGCGCTGACGCGCCGACACAAAGAGCTCGCAGACCGATTCGACCTCACCAACGAAGAGCTCTCGCTACTTCGGGGGGCCGGTGTCGACGGCGTAGCGATCGCCGACAAGATGGTGGAGAACTGCGTCGGCGTTCTTTGCCTGCCGATCGGCTTGGGCCTCAACTTCCGTGTCAACGGACGCGACTACGTCGTGCCGATGGCCGTCGAGGAACCTTCGGTCGTGGCCGCCGCAAGCAACATGGCCAAAGTGATCCGCGCGTCAGGTGGTTTCGTCGCCGAGGCCAACGAATCGTTGATGATCGCGCAAGTTCAAGTGTTGTCGATCGAAGATCCGTACGGGGCACGCGCAGCGATCGAGCGAGCTGCAGACCGAATTCTGGCGACGGCGAACCAGCGCCACCCGAGCATGGTGGCGCGCGGAGGCGGGGCTCGATCACTCGAAGTTCGCCTTCTCGACTCGGAGCCTGAGATGCTGGTGGTTCACTTGCTGGTGGATTGCCGGGACGCGATGGGGGCCAACATCGTGAACGACATGGCCGAGGGGGTCGCACCGCTCATCGAAGTGATCACCGGCGGTCGCGTCCGCCTTCGGATCCTCAGTAACCTCGCCGACCGGCGGCTCGCTCGGGCACGTTGCGCGATCCGCGAGGAGTTGCTCGAGCGGCCTGGCCACGAAGGCGCTGCCGTGGCGGAAGGAGTCATCGAGGCGTACCGATTCGCAGCGGTCGATCCGTATCGCGCTGCGACGCACAACAAAGGCGTGATGAACGGGATCGACGCCGTCGGAATTGCGACTGGCAATGACTGGCGTGGTCTCGAAGCCGGCGCGCACGCCTATGCGGCCCGCAACGGACGCTACGAACCGCTGACCCGCTGGTGGCGAAAGAACGGTCTCTTGCATGGGGAGATCGAGCTTCCGATGGCGGTAGGGACAATCGGCGGCTCCACTCAGGTGCAGCCGATTCTCGGGGTGCTTCGCAAGTTGCTCCGGGCCGAAACCGCGCAGGAGCTCGGGATGGTCATGGCTGCGGTTGGGCTCGCGCAAAACCTAGGGGCGCTTTGTGCCCTGGCCAGCGAGGGAATCCAGCGTGGGCACATGAGCCTTCACGCACGGTCGGTCGCCCTCGCCGCCGGTGTCGCGGAAGACCAAGTCGACGAGGTCGCAGCCAAGCTCGTGCGACTCAACGAATACAGCGCGGCAGCCGCCCGCAGAGTCGCGGCGGCGGAGTAAAGACGTATGGGTGCGCCTGCCCTCAAAGCTCAGCTCGACGAAACGACGAACCTCAACCTCGGGGTGAAGGCGCTTGTCGAGATGCAGCGAGACGATGGAAGCTGGGAGGGAGAGTGCGTGTGGAACCCGATGCTGGCCGCGCAGTACGCGATCACCGCCCACATCATCGGCTTGGAGATTCCGGAGGCGCGCCGTCACGGGCTCATCACGCACTTCCGTGTGACCCGAAACGGTAACGGAGTGTGGGGGCTTCACCCATTCGACGAGGGAAGTCTTTTCGTGACGACCCTCGTCTATGTGGCAGCCCGCCTGCTCGGAGCCTCTTCGGCCGCGACTTGGTTACGAGATGCGCGCCGGATGTTCGATCGCGAAGGTGGCGTCCAACGAATCCCGACCTGGGGAAAGGCTTGGCTCTCCGTGCTCGGGCTCTACGAATGGAGCGGCGTAAACCCAATCCTTCCGGAGGCTTGGGCGCTCCCGTCGCGCGTTCCGATGCATCCGGCGAACTACTACTGCCATACTCGGTCGATCTATCTGGGACTCGCCGTCCTGTATGGGCAACGGTTCGTGGCGCCAGGCGGTCCAGTCCTCGATCAGCTTCGCGACGAGCTCTACAGCGGTTGCTACGATGCGATCGCATTTGCAGCCTACGCCAACGACATTCGCGAGGCAGACGCCCCTTTTGGCGCGAGCCCGGGCCTTCGAACGGTTTTCGCATGGAGTCGTCTTTACGAGAGGCTCTACTCGAGGGGCATCCGACGGCGCGTGCTGCGGCGGCTACGCACGCGAATGCGCCGCGACCTTCGAGCCAGCAGTTACCTCTCGCTGTCGCCAGTCAATGGCCTTCTGACCATCCTCGCACTTTGGGCCGCCGATCCCGGCGACATCGATCTGCGGCGGGCCATCGAAAAGCTCGACGCGTGGTTTTGGGAGGACGAGCAGGAAGGGTCACGCGTTGCGGGCGCGGGAAGCGTCTGCTGGGACACCGCCTTCGCGCTGCAGGCGCTCTGCGCGCATCCGGAAGCCGGCGACGACGAGGCACGGGCCCGAGGGGCTGAGTTCTTGGCAAGTCAGCAGATCGAGGCGCCGAGCTTCGACTACCGCGCTGCATACCGAATCGATCCGAGCGGCGGTTGGTGCTTTTCCGAGGTCGGACACGGGTGGCCCGTTAGCGATTGCACGGCCGAGGCCCTGCTCGCGCTGCTTGATGCACGACCTGAAGCCCTCGGTCGAGAGGGCGCCGCACGCGCGGCACGATTCATTCTACGCTGTCAGAACCGGGACGGGGGCTTTGGCAGCTACGAGCCAAGCAAGACCTCGATACCACTCGAGTGGATGAACCCGTCGGAGATGTTCGGTCGATGCATGACCGAACGGTCCTACGTGGAGTGCACGGCCTCTTCACTGATGGCGCTTTGCGCCGTAGAGAACCGCTACCCTGGCGTGCTGGGGACACGAATCGGGATCGCCACCGCCCGCGCCCGCGACTTTCTTACGCGGACCCAAAACGAAGACGGCACATGGGACGCCGCCTGGGGCGTTCACTACATTTATGGCACGATGTTCGGCGTCCGCGGTCTACTCGCTGCAGGCGTGGCGTCCGAGGATGAGCGCATCCAGAAAGCCTCTCGCTGGCTGCTCACCCATCAACGCCCCGACGGCGCATGGGGAGAGCACCACACGAGCGCCGCGAAGGGCCGCTACGTCGAAGCGCGAACGGGCTCTTCGGTGCAGACGGCCTGGGCGATGATCACCTTGCTCGAAGCAGGAGCGACGGATCGCATCGCGCTCGGTCGTGCTGCTGACGTGCTCAAATCCATGCAGCAGGATTCTGGACGATGGCCCGACGGAGAATTCGTCGGTGTGTTCTTCGAAACGGCACTTCTCAACTACCGGCTTTATCGACAGTACTTTCCGGTGATGGCGTTGGCCCTCTTCCGCCGTCTCGTCATCGACCGCGAGCAAGGGAGATCTCATGCGAAGAGCGCATCCGTCTCATAGCCTCCACGCACAATCTGGCGTTGCACCGGCGCTTTCTGTCGACCCGACGCCCACGACCCGTAAGGCGCCAGAGTTACTCGATTGGCTGGGAATCGTCAGACTCGAGGTCGACGCCCACCTGATCGAGTTCTTCGAGGACAAGAAGCGCGAGACCGAGGCGATCTCTCCGCCGACCCTCGAGCTCGTCGACGAAATCGAGGCCCTTACGATGCGTGGGGGTAAGCGTTTGCGGCCCGCCGTCGCCGCGGCTGGTTACCGTTGCGTGCGCCCGGGCCATGGCATGGAGCGGCTCGTCGAGCTTTCGGCATCGCTCGAGCTTCTCCAGAGCTATCTACTGATTCATGACGACTGGATGGATGGAGACGAAGTTCGTAGGGGCGGAACCGCCGTGCACACGAGCCTTCAGCAACGCCATGGTAACCCGCACCTCGGCTCTGCGCTTGGCGTGCTTGCCGGCGACCTTGCATCTGCGTACGCCTGGGAACTTTTCTTGGAGGCACCTTACCCTAGGCAGTCTTGGCCGGATGCGTGCGCCATGTTTCTCCAGATCCAAAAACAAGTGTACTGCGGTCAACAGCTCGACCTCGTCGGGGACGCCAACGTCGCCCGCATGCACGCGCTGAAGACGACGAGTTATTCGGTCCGCGGACCGCTCCTTCTCGGGGCGTTCCTCGGCAACCCAGACGCCGAACAGCTGAGGGCACTGACGGACTGGGCGGAGCCGATTGGGGAGGCCTTCCAGATCCGCGACGACCTTCTAGGAGCGCTTGGCTCGGCGGACAGCACTGGCAAGCCGGGCATGGACATCCCGCACGGCAAAGTGAGCAGCGTGCTTTCCGAGCTCCGACGATCGACCCGCCCCGAGGATCGGGAACCGGTCGAAGTGATCGTCGGCCGCATCGACGTCGATGCCCGGCAACTCGAGCAAGCGCACGCCTGCCTCCGCGCGTTGGGGGTCGTCGACCGGCTCGAGCGAAGCATTTTGGAGCTTCGCGATCAGGCACTCCGGGCCCTCGAGCGCGGTGCCTTCAATCCTCAAGGTCGCGGCATGCTGACCGAGCTCGCCGACAAGCTCACAGTACGTCGTGCTTGAACTACGCGTCGAGCGCTAGGGTTCACCGCCCTCCCCCTATGGCGTTGGCAGGATGCACTTAAAGCTGCCGATCATGCGCTGGGCAAACTCGACACGCGTGCCGCTGCCACTCTCGACCACCAACTTCCCGTCACGAACGCACCACGTGTATAGCTCGCCGCGCGCTTTGAATACACGATACCCAGACTTGTATCCGCTCTCGTTCGTTTGAATCTCAATCGCCTTGCACGCCCCGCCGTTGCTGGGAGTAGCGGGCGCGACATGCGTGCCCGCCAAGAGCGCCGCGCATAGTAACAGGCCGATCAGGATTGTGCCTCGAGCAGTCATCGTGCGCCTATCACCCTAACAAGGAAGTTTTGCGAAAACGAGAATACCGCTCGCTCCACAACGTAGCCTTGCGTGTGCCTGGGCAGAGGGTAAACCACCGCCATGGTGAGAAAGGTCTATCCCGACGCGACCGCAGCGCTCGACGGGCTCTTGAAAGACGGAATGACGCTGATGAGCGGTGGTTTTGGGTTGTGCGGGATCCCCGAAGCCCTGATCGACGCGGTGGCCAGGTCGGGTGTGAAAGACTTGACCGTCATCTCGAACAACGCAGGCGTCGACGGGATCGGCCTCGGGGTCATGCTCGAGACGCGCCAGATCAAGAAGATGGTCTCGTCGTATGTTGGAGAGAACAAGCTGTTCGCGCAGCAGTTTCTGGACGGCCTGCTCACCGTGGAATTCACGCCGCAAGGGACGTTGGCCGAGCGGATTCGCGCGGGCGGCGCCGGCATCCCCGCCTTTTTCACCAAGACTGGTGTCGGGACGACCGTCGCCGAAGGCAAAGAGGTGCGTGAGTTCGACGGTGCCGAGTACGTGATGGAGCGCGGGCTCTTCGCCGACGTCGCGATCGTCCATGCTTGGAAGGGCGATACCGAAGGTAATCTGATCTATCGAAAGACCGCGCGAAACTTCAACCCGATGATGGCGACGGCGGCGGAGGTCACCGTGGCCGAGGTGGAGGATCTGGTCGAGCCAGGGGAGCTCGACCCCGATCAGATCATGACGCCCGGGATCTTCGTCGACCGCATCATTCACTTCCCCAACGCCTCGAAGCACATCGAGCAACGGACCACCCGTCCGCGCCCCTAAGAATACTTGAGGAGACACGATGGCCTGGACCCGTGACCAAATGGCGGAACGCGCGGCACGAGAGCTCCGCGATGGCTTTTACGTGAACCTCGGCATCGGGATTCCGACGCTGGTTTCGAACTACATTCCCAGAGGCATGAGCGTTCAGCTCCAAAGCGAGAACGGGATGCTCGGGATGGGACCCTTCCCTTACGAGGGCGACGAAGACGCCGACTTGATCAATGCAGGCAAGCAGACTGTCACCGAGCTCCCGACGACGAGCTTCTTTTCGAGCGCCGATTCGTTCGCGATGATTCGTGGCGGCCACATCAATCTTTCGATCCTCGGCGCTATGCAGGTCGCGGAAAACGGCGACCTCGCGAACTGGATGATCCCCGGCAAGATGGTCAAGGGTATGGGCGGCGCGATGGACCTCGTCGCTGGGGTGAAGCGGGTCGTCGTCGTGATGGAGCACATGGCCAAGGGCAAGCCCAAGCTTTTGAAGAAGTGCACCCTGCCCCTCACCGGAACCAAGGTCGTCGATTTGGTGATCACCGACCTCGGCGTGTTCGAGGTCGACAAAGCCGGCCATGGCGGAATGACCTTGGTCGAGCTTGCCGACGGAGCAACGCTAGACGAGATCGCCAAGAACACCGAAGCCGCCTACACGGTCGCCCCTGGCCTATAAAGGGGACTGTCCCCAAAGTAGCAGGACGGCGGCGACGTAGAGGCCCATGCCGATGGCTAGCACGGCGGTGTAGCCGGCGATTTGTCGCGCTTTGAGCCCGGTAATCGCGAGGAGGGGGAGTGCCCAGAACGGCTGCAAGAGATTGGTCCATTGGTCGCCATAGGCGAAGGCCATCACCGTCTGGCCGGGATCTAGCTCGAGAGTCGCGGCGGTGGTCAAGAGGACATCACTTTGAAGTGCCCATTGACCACCGCCCGATGGCACGAAGAAATTCACCAGCCCGGCGCTTAGGAACGTCAAGAGCGGAAACGTCGCCGGCGAGGCGATGTTGGCCATGGCGGTGGAGAGGCGCTCGATCATGCCGCTCGCTTGCATGACGCCGAGGATCCCGAAGTAGAGCGGAAACTGCACGATGATAGCGCCAGCCCCGCGCGCCCCTTGGGTGACCGAATCTAGAAAGCCGCGGATCGAAGCGTGAGAAGCGAACGCCAACGCCAGGAAGAACAAATTGACCGAGTTGAGGTCGAACGCGAGGTCACCCCGGGCCCAGCTGACCATGACGACGAGCGCCGTGATCCCACCGACGAGGAGGCCGAGATAGGCGCGCTTGTCCGAATCCTCGACCTCGACGCGAAAAATCGTCGACCCGGGGACGCTCGCTTCCTTTGGAGCCAAGGCCACGCAAAGAAGCGGAAGAAGCACCAGCAAGCCTCCGCTCACCATCAAGTTGAGCGGTGTGAACAAGGTCTCGCTCACTGCGATCGCCTCGCCTGCCCCAGACGTGAACTGGGCGGACTCGGCAGCCTTCAATGGCGCAGAGCCACTGAGCCCTCCGTGCCAGACCGCAAGCCCGGTGTACGCGGCGGCCCCCAGCACCGGAATGTTCATGGCGCGTTTTTCTTCGGCCGCGCCATGTGCGATCTCTCGCACCACGAAGGCAGCGACAACCGCCCCGAGGCCCCACTGAATGAGACCGGTAACGCAAGCGATCACCGCCACAAGACCAGCCGCGGCGGGCGTACGCTTAGGCCAACGTGCCACGACGCGAACGAGGCGCTGAACCGGCGGGCTCGACGCCAATGCCTGACCGGTCACGAGGATCAGGCACATCTGCAATGCAAAGGCGAGAAGCGGAGTGCTCGAAAACCCGGAATACCAGCCCCGAAAAACGGTTGCTATGGAGCCCGATGACGCAAAGCCCCCGAGCAAGGTGATCAACGTCAGCGCCAGCGCCAAGACGAACGGGTCAGGCACCCACCGCTCAGCCCAACGACTGAAGACCTCACCAACCCGCGCCAGCATCGCGCGCACCGTAGCATCGCCGATGTAGAGGCGCGACGGGTTGTCCTTGGTCACTGGCGCTGGCGCTGGCACTGGCGGGCGCTGGCGGGGAGCCGGCCGCTCGTCAGAATTGCGCTTGTAAGTATGCAAAATCTCCGCGGCCACCACTGGCACGACTCGTGCTTTTCACACGCCCATGCTCGCCACGGCGCACGCCGCGTGTTTGATCGGCATCGAAGCACATCCCGTTCAGGTCGAGGTTCGTCTCGGCGAGGGGTTGCCGGGGTTCGACATCGTCGGGCTGCCCGAGCGCGCCGTCAAAGAGAGTCGTATTCGCGTGCGGGCCGCGCTGTCGTCGATCGGTTTTGCCTTCCCGCCGCGTCACCTCGTGTTGAACCTCGCACCGGGCGATGTCCGCAAGACAGGGGCGGGGCTCGACCTCGCGATCGCGGCCTCGGTCCTGGCAGCATGTGGAGGCGTGTCGCCGACAGAGCTATCGACCACGCTACTGGTCGGCGAGCTTTCGTTGTCGGGCGAGCTCCGGCCCGTGCGCGGGGTGCTGGCACTATTGCGAAGCGCGCGTCGGGCGGGTCTTCGAAATGCGATCATTCCCGAAAGCAACCGTTCGGAAGCGATGCTCATCGAGGGGGTGTCGGTGCACTCCGCCTCGCACGTGGGCGAGGTAGTTCAGTGGCTCAATGGAGAGGACACACTCCCCGATGTCGTCGCGGGGGATGTGTCCATGGGGTTGGGTGGTCACGACGACGTCGATCGCGATCTCGGGGCCGTCCGCGGTCAAGAGGCGGCGAGGCGTGCCCTCGAGATCGCTGCGGCCGGGGGGCACCACATGCTCCTCATCGGCAGTCCAGGCGCGGGCAAAACGATGCTCGCGCGTGCCCTACCCTCGATCTTGCCGCCCCCGTCCGACGAGGAGGCGCTCGAAATTGCGACCATTGCGAGCACGGCAGGGCTCCGAGCGCCACTGGTCCTTGCTGGTCGACGGCGCCCTTTCCGGGCCCCTCACCATACGGCGAGCGCGAGCGCAATCGTTGGCGGAGGTGAGCCGATCCGAGCGGGAGAGCTAACTCTGGCTCATCGAGGCGTCTTGTTCCTTGACGAGCTTCCCGAGTTTCGGCGTGATGCCATCGAAACGCTGCGCACGACCATGGAAGAAGGTGAGGTCGTGATCTCTCGGGCGCGCCAACGCGTGCGTTTGCCCGCCGCACCGATGGTCATTGCGGCCATGAACCCCTGTCCGTGTGGTTACTACGGCGACCCGACCCGATTTTGTCGGTGCGGCCCGTCGCAGATCGCGCGCTACCGGAGTCGTGTCTCGGGCCCACTTCTGGATCGATTCGATCTGCAAGTTGCGGTCCCGCGGGTGAGCGCTCGGACGATGCGCAAGGCCGCGCCGGGCGAGCCGTCGTCGAAGGTCCGAACGAGGGTCGAGCAGGCCCGGGCACGTCTCGCTTCCGTGGGAGGGCGCAACAAGCTAGAAGCGCTCACCCAAGGCGTGACCGGCGAGGCTCTCACCTTGCTCGAGCTCGGCGTCGAACGGCTGAAGATGAGCGCCCGCGCGTATCTGAAGGCACTACGCATCGCACACACGATTGCCGCCCTCGACGCGTCGGCTGTCGTTCAGCCCGCACACACCGCCGAAGCTCTTCAATATCGCGTCCTCGACCGGGAGCCCGCCTGACGCCTGCGATCGAGCCCGACAACCAAACAAACGAGACAAGGAGCACCATGATGAAGCAATCACTCAAAGCCGTAGATGCAGTCCTGCAAAATGTCGAAAAGCAGTTTGGCAAAGGGGCGATGATGCGTCTCGGCGACCAAAAAGCCGAAAAGGTCCCCTGCATTCCGACCGGCAGCCCATCACTCGATCAAGCCCTCGGCTGCGGCGGGTATCCGAAAGGGCGGGTCGTGGAAATTTTTGGGCCGGAGTCCAGCGGGAAGACGACACTGACCCTGCACGCGATCGCCCAGTGTCAGGAGATGGGTGGGGTGGCGGCCTTCATCGATGCCGAGCACGCGCTCGACGTCCACTACGCCAAGAACCTCGGCGTTCGGCCGACCGAGCTGCTCGTGAGCCAACCCGACAACGGCGAACAGGCGCTCGACATCGCCGAGATCTTGGTGCGGAGCGGAGCGGTCGATCTCGTGGTCGTCGACTCCGTGGCCGCCTTGGTGCCCAAAGCCGAGCTCGAGGGCGACATGGGCGACCGGCACCTGGGGCTCCAAGCACGCCTGATGAGCCAGGCGCTTCGAAAGCTTGCTGGCGCGGCCCATCGCACAGGCACGACGATCGTCTTCATCAACCAGCTCCGCATGAAGATCGGCGTGGTGTTTGGCTCACCGGAAACCACCACGGGCGGCCATGCGCTCAAGTACTACGCCTCGGTTCGCCTGGACATCCGCCGCATCGGCGCAGTCAAGCAAGGCGACGAGGTCCTCGGAAATCGCACGCGCGTCAAAGTCGTCAAAAACAAGTTGGCACCCCCGTTTCAAAAGGCCGAGTTCGACATCCGATACGGCAAGGGAATCGACGCCGTCGGCGATCTCCTCGACCGTGCGGTCGAGGCAGATGCGGTCGAAAAGAGCGGCGCGTACTACCGCTTCGACGGCAAGAACCTCGCTCAAGGCCGCGAGAACGCCCGTGCCGCGCTCGAAAAAGACACCAAGCTCCGAGGGGCAGTCGCCGCGAAGCTCCGCATTCGAGTGGATCCCAAACGGCGCGCGGCCTAGCCGCGGGTGACGCATCCTGCTAGCAAACGGTCGTGCGATGTCTGGTCACAGGGGCCACCGGATTCATCGGGGGAGTGATCCTGCGCGGCCTCCAAGCGGCGGGACACGAAGTGGTCGCTTACGTGCGCGAGGGCTCGGACTCGAGAGCGCTTAGCGATGTCGAGCGCAGCGTAGGGGACCTCGCGGACCCCAACCGGCTCGCGGTGGCCGCTGCGCGTTGTGATGTGATGGTTCACGCGGCCGGGATTGCAGACCCGACGGCGGACCGTGAAACCCTCGGATGGGCCCATGTCGCCGGCACCGAAAACGCGATCAACGCAGCCAAGAAGGCGGGGTGCAAGCGGATGCTCCACATCTCGTGTGCCGACGTCACGCTCTACGATGGGCCGCGATCATTTTGGAACGAAGACGAAGCACCCATCCGACCTCTTGGCGCGCTCGCTCAAACCAAGCTTCATGCCGAAGAGCTGGTTCGGGTATCCGGCAATAGGGACTTTCGAACGATCGTTTTGCGGCCGGCGCTCGTGTGGGGCCCGGGGGACCCGACACATTTTCCGGGTTGGCAAGCCGAGGCGAAGAACGGAGGCGTGCGTCTAGTGGGCGGCGGAAAGAAACTCTTGGCAACCACATACACGGCCAACCTAGTAGAGGCTGTGTTGCGAGCCATCGAAGCAGATGTACCGACTGGAAGCGTGTACTACATCGTCGACACCGAGCTCTCTGTGGCGCGTGACTTTTTCACCGAGCTCTGCAACACGCTCGGCTGGAGCTCGCCGCGCAAAGGCGGTCCTCATTGGTGGGCTATGGCCCTGTGCCGCGCACGCCTGTCGCCACTTCACCCGACACAAGTCATCCGCCGCGGGCAGACGAGCGCCTTCGACATGACCAAAGCCAAGAAGGAGCTCGGGTACGAACCGGTCGTCACCCGCGAGCAGGGGATGGCCGAGCTCGGTGCATGGGCGCGTCAAATGCGAGGCACTTCATGACGACCGACGACGAGCAGTGGATGAGAGCGGCCATCGGCGAGGCGCGCCTCGCCGAAGCCAAAGGTGAGGTGCCGGTCGGCGCGGTGATCGTTCATGCCGGAGAGATCATCGGACGCGGTCGCAATCTTCGTGAGACCACGCAAGATCCGACCGCACATGCCGAGATGATCGCGCTTCGCGAAGCGGCCCGCGCACTCGGTAGCTGGCGACTCACCGACACCATCCTGTACGTCACGCTCGAGCCATGTCCGATGTGCGCAGGCGCCCTCGTGAACGCACGTGTGCCGAGGGTGGTGTGGGGTTGCGATGACCCAAAGGCAGGCGCAACCCAGACGCTCTACACCATCGGCAATGATGCTCGGCTCAATCATCGCTTCGAATCCGTCCCTGGCATTCTTGGTGGCGAGTGCGGGGCCCTTTTGACCGAGTTTTTTGCGGCGATCCGCGCCAACGACGACTCTCGCGACGGTCGTTGACACCCTAAAGCGTTTTGCTAGCTTCCGCCGCGGAGAGCTGACCGAGCGGTCGAAGGTGCTTGATTCGAAATCAAGTGTACTGGCAACGGTACCAAGGGTTCGAATCCCTTGCTCTCCGCCAAGTTCTTTGACCTACAAGTTGAGGACCGCAGAAGTCTCCGCACAAACGCGGTGACTGACGCGAAAAGGAAGGCGGACTCCGCCTGGAGAGGTGACCGAGTGGTCGAAGGTGCACGACTGGAAATCGTGTGTACCGAAAGGTACCGGGGGTTCGAATCCCTTCCTCTCCGCCTTATGGTCCTGCCAACGTCGGCCCGTGAAACCCGCCAGGCCTGGAAGGGAGCAACGGTAGCGGTGTCCGGCGTGTGGCGGGGCCTTTTTTTGCGCTATGATGTGAGCGGGCAAGCAAGGGAGTGACACATATGGCAAAGCGAACCATCGGTTGTTCAGCTGCGCTTGTCTTTCTAGTTTCGCTGATTGGCGCTGGGCAGGCACTCGGCCAGAGCCAACCGATGCGCGACGACGGAGTCGTGGTCATCGACACGCCGCCCCGGACTCCGCCCCCGCAGGCTCCGAAGCCCGTGCCGTCGGAGGGCGTGATTCTTCAACGTCCAGGTCAGGTGCTACTCCAGGGCAAACCCGTTCGTCTCGACTTTCGCTCGCCCACCAACGGCATCGCGTTTCAGCTTCAAAGAGGCGGCACCTACTCATCGATAAGCGGCGTGAGCTACGGCGTCGGCTGGGGCTGGGGCTACGGAGGGTGGGGCTACCCGGGATGGGGCTACCCGGGATGGGGCTACCCGGGATGGGGCTATGGCGGCTATTCCTTTGGCATGGCTCCCTACTACGGAGAGATCATCACCAGAGCCTACCAACCGATCTGCGAAGCCCCGTGTCAGGCGACCCTGCTCTCGGGGACGCACCGCATGTCCCTGTCGCTCCGTGGGGGCGCACCGGTCGACGTCAGGCAGCCTGTTGCCCTAACCCAAGACGCGATCGTGGAGGGGCGCTACGTCGATAAGAGGCGGCTACGAAAAGCGGGCTGGGCCGTGTTTGTCTCGGGTGCAGTCGCCGGGATGGTCATGATGTTCGCCTCGATCGACTATCGATATGACCCATTCGTCACCGGCAACCAAATCCGCAACCCCGGTGTGTTCTATACAGGCGTGGGGGTCTTCGTTAGCTCGATCGTCACCGGCGCGGTTCTCGCCGCCCAAGACGACGAGGCCTACATCAACGTGTACCCCGTAAAGTAGGGCGGACTCAGGAGGACTCGAACCTCCAACCCCCGGCTCCGTAGGCCGGTGCTCTATCCAATTGAGCTATGAGTCCTCGGGGCGCAGACGGTAGCGGGCCCTTTCGAAGCGTCAAGCAGCACTACCTCCGTGGCGGAGAGGAAGGGATTCGAACCCCCGGTACGGCTCTACACCGCACGGCCGCTTAGCAAGCGGCTGCCTTCGACCACTCGGCCACCTCTCCAAAATCCCAAGCTTTCAATACCAGGCCGAGGCCTACCCTCAAGCGAGCGGCTGGTGTAGCCGCCAGTCCCAGCAGTGTCAAAGAGCCTTGGGCGACTGATTGCGCGTGCTACAACAGGCCAATGCGCTGGCTGACTTTGCTCGTTTTGGGTGTCGCTACCTTTCTGCCAATCGGCGAGGCCCGGGCCTGCAGTTGCATGCAGCAAAGCCTCGAAGACGGGACAGCCCAGTCGCAAGCGATCTTCGAAGGAACGGTCGCCACGATCGCGCCGAATACGGCAACGCAGTTCCGCGGTCTCGAGGTGATCCTGACCGTGAAGCGGGCATGGAAAGGCATCGATAGCGAAGAGGTGGCGGTCATCACCGCTTCGAACAGCGCCGCCTGCGGCTACCCCTTTGCCGAGGGCTCCACCCACCTGGTGTACGCATACCGAGACACGGCAGAAGAGCCGCTCCGCGTCAGCTTGTGCAGCCTCACCAAGCCGATCGACCAGGCCAAGGCCGACCTCGAGCATCTCGGCAAACCCTCCAAGACATTCGGCGACACAGCCAAGAAGAGCGCAAGCTCGAAGGACAGGTGCAACGTGTCAGCCGGGCCTCACGAAGGCACATCCCTCGGGCTCTTCGCCTTGCTGATCGCAGGCCTTGCCCTCGTCGGTCGACGGTCGTAACCCAGTCATGGCGTCTCTACGAGGAGGCCGCTTGCCACGCAGCAGCACATTCAAAGCGATCTCGATGTTGGCGCTCATTTGGGTTGGCTGTGGAGGCGCACCACAGAAGCCCGAGCTCATGGCGAGGCTCACCAAGGATGAGATCACGGTCACGGGCCTCCGCGCCATCGATTACGAGTTCGCATCGCGCTTCAGCCAGCTGGTTGCGAGGTGCGCAGACGAGATCCTTCAGACCACCGACGACCCCGAGACGCGTCGCCTTGCGCTCTTGTGGCGCATGTCCGCCTCACCACAAGCGAGAACGGCGGCCTTCAATCAGGACCCGCTCGCCGGTTTGATCGAGCTTTGGGCTTTGGCGGGGCAGCAAGAAGCGTACTTCGTCGAAGGCGATGGCAAAGGCGCGTTCGGCGAGGGCCATCCATGTGTGGTTGCTACGGCGGTCGAGCTCAATCAGGAAGCCGAGGAGCTTGCAGCCAAGACCATATCGGCAGCGGAGTTCGAACAGATAAGCGAGCGAGTCGCGGCGTGGGTCGCCGGCCATCCGATCGAGGGTCGGTTCCACGTGCGCCCGACCGCACAGGCCGATCTTGCCGGATTGGTAGGATCACAAGCGAAGGGCGGGCTACAAGCCGTGGGCAGCATGGAGGAAATTGTGCGGGACCTCAATGACCGCATCGCCATTCTTTCGGTCCAACTACCCACGGAGGCGCGGTGGCAGGCAGACTACCTCGTCAACGCCCTGTTCGAGGAGTACGTGGCCGATCCATCGGAGGCAGTCGTCGAGGCGGTCGACGGCGTCACGTCGTTCCTCGATGATTTCGAAACGAAACTCGGGAGACAGACCACGCGAATACTCGAAGGTATTACCGCCGAGCGGGAAGCAGTCTTTGCGGCTGTAGGGGAGGAGCGCGCACTGGTCCTCGAAGCGCTGGAGGGCGAGCGAGTTGCGGTGCTCGATTCGGTCGATGCCGAGGTCGACGAAGCCCTCGGGCGAGTCGAAGCCACGGGTCGAAGCCTGATCGACCACTTCTTCGAGCGCCTGATCTGGGTCTTGGTAGCGATCGGCATCTTCATCCTCATCGTCGGCGCCGTGCTGATCGGGGCTCTCAGAACCAGCAAGCGAGTGCCTGTACCTCCCCAGCCCGATACAACGAGAACCGACGAGAATTGACCGATTCGCGTGGAACGCATATGTCCCGCTCATGGACATGCGTTCTTTCCGAGAGACGGCCAAGGGCTACTCGGTGATCTTCCTCGACGCCTATGGGGTGCTGAAGAGCGCGTCCGGGTTGATCGATGGGGCGCTCGAAGTCGTAACCTCGATGATCGCCGACGGTAAGGAGGTTTTCGTCGTGACCAACGATTCCTCCCGCTCCCCGGAGGCCATGGCCGAACGATATGCGGAGCAAGCGGGAGGTGAGCTTCTTCCCCCTGAAAGATACATCTCGTCTGGGCTCTTGGCGGCGCAGTATCTAGAGCACCAGATCCCATACGGAAAGGTGGCCTATCTCGGAAAACCCGAGTCTGCGCACTACATCGAGATCGCCGGTAAGATCCCGGTGCCCATCGCCGACTGCGACGGCACCAGTAATCTGGTCGCGATCGTGTTGCTCGACGACGAAGGGTTCGATTGGTTCAAAGACGTGAACGCCACTCTCAACTTGATTCGGCACGTGAACGTCCCGGTCATCGTGGCCAATGCCGACATCACCTATCCGATGCACGGCAACGAAATCGCGATCGCGGTCGGAAGCCTGGGCGCCTTGCTCTCGGACATCACCGAAAAGACTTTCGTACGCTTCGGCAAGCCCGACTCGATGATGTTCGCGTACGCCCTCGCGCGGGCCACCGAGCAGCTGCCAAATGTTACGAAGCGAGACGTGCTCTTCGTGGGCGATACGCTCCGAACCGACATCATCGGCGCAAACACATACGGGTTCGACACCGTCCTGGTGCTCTCCGGGAACACGCTGCCAGAGCAGGCCGATCTCATGATCCGAAGCTCCGGGATCATCCCGACGTACATCTGCGAGTCGATCGCGACATAGACGGAGCGCGTCCCCCTCAGTCGGCCGGGGCGAGTGGGGCCGGTGGGGCATTCGGTGTAATCGATCGAGGCGGAGCCGAGGTCCTGGCAGGACGTGACGTCAGGGGGGGTTGATCCCGCGCCCCTACAGGACTTCCAGCAGCGGTTCAAAGTCGACGAGCTCCAAGTTCGGGAGATACTCCTCGACCGCTTCGTGTTGCAGTCGTTGGCAGATGTCGGGCTGAAAGAAGTGCTCTCCGACTCTGAGCACGTAGTTGAGAACGAAGAAGCGGTAGGCCTCTTTCAAAAAGAGCAGCTCGTCCTTGGTGAGTCGGTGCGCTTGGTGATAGGCGCGGAGGAACTTCCCGAAGCGTGGCTCGAACAGTGGATCGACTGTGTAACTGAAAACGTCTTTGTCGCCCTCCGCGCGGACGACCCGCGCACAGAAATAGAAGTCGAGCATGCGTGGCTCGATGCGGAACCAGTCATAGTCCCAGCGAGAAAAGAACTTGAAGCCATCACCGTCCATGCCCACCGAGAAGTTACCGAGGTTCCAGTCGATCAGAACCGGAATTTTGGTCCACTCGTGGTATCCGAGAGCATCCGCATTACCCAAGAACGCATCGCAGTGAGCGCGTACGAATCCGGTCGCCATATCGCTAAAGCTACGCTCGCGTCGCCAATGTGAGCTTCCAATCGCATCGTGAAGGCTCGCGACATCGGCTCCAAGCGACTGCCAGGTGGGTCGCACACGGTCCGAGATCTCTAGACAGGACCGATGAAAGAGACCCATCTCTTCCCCGAAAGACTCGATCTGCGCATCGGTCAAGACACTGGGCAAAAAGTCGTAGAAGGGCTGCTGGCCGTAAAAGACGACCCATTCGTCCTGCTCGCGATAGGTAAACACCTCATCGTTCTTGCTGAGAACTTCCGCCAGGAAGCTCGCGTAACGTGTTCCGCGCAGGCGGTGAATCCACTCGGCGATGCGAATGTGATCTTGGCGAAAGTGGACATAGGACCCGTAGCTCGATCGTTTCGCCACCACCGCATGGCTATCGTCCAGTAGCAGTAGATATACGGAGTTGGTCGAGACGTTGGCACTCAGCTCACGGATCTCGACTACCTCACGGCGGTCCCCGTAGGCATCCCAGGCTGCGGTCACGATCCGCGGAACAGGGCGCTCAGTCACGCACGCCGCTCACTAGGCCTGCGCGGCGTATATGTCCATGATGTCTCGGAGCAGCTTCACCGCATCGGCATGGGTGCGCTGGAACGCGTTTCGACCGACGATCGAACCGTAGCCGCCACCTTTGGCGATCTGCTTGACCTCTTCAAGAACGTCCTCGGTCCCCTTGGCGGCGCCACCCGAGAAGATGACGATGCGCCGCCCATCGAAGGCAGCCTGCACCACATGCTGGATGCGCTCGGCTAGCGTGCCGATCGGAATGTTCTCGTAGTGCTTTTTGGCCGCGTCTTGGAAGACGAGCTCGGTCGGCGGCTTCACCTTCACGACGTGGGCACCGAGCTGGCAGGCGATCTGCGCAGCGTATGCGATGACGTCGATCGCGGTCTCACCGTCTTTGCTCATATTGCCACGGGCGTAGGACCAAACGATGGTCGGAAGACCGACCGCGCGAGCCTCGTTGATGAGGTCTCGAAGGTCTTGGTACATCTGATTGCGAAGGCCGCTGCCCGGATAAATCGTGTATCCGATCGCCGCGCATCCGAGACGAAGTGCGTCGTCGACGGCGGACGTCAACGCCGAACAAGGGGCGTCCGGCCCGCCGAGCGAGTCGCTGTTGTTGACCTTTAAGATCAGCGGAATCCGGCCTGCGTATTCGTTGGCGATCGCCTCGACGAAGCCGAGAGGCGCAGCGTAGCCACTGCAACCCGAATCGACGGCGAGCTTGGGATGATAGCCAGGGTCATACCCTGGTGGATTCGGCGCGAACGACCGAGCCGGGCCATGCTCGAAACCCTGATCGACAGGTAGGATCACCAGCTTGCCGGTTCCGGCGAGTCGCCCGTGATGAAGAAGCCTCCTGAGGTTTCCGACGACGCCGGGGTTTTCCCCAGCATAATTGGCGAGAATTTTTTCTACTTTTTCAGTCATTAGCCCTCCCAGACAACGCGCCGCCCTGCAGCGTACCAGACCTCGGTTTTCGGGCTATAGGTATCCTCGATCGTGGTCCGCTTGATCTTCATCGTCGGGGTGAGGAAGCCGTTTTCGATCAGCCAAGGGTCTTTGACGACCGCCAGGAACTGGAGTCGCTCGAACGCCTCGACCTCTTTGTTCACCTCGTCGAGCAGGGACGACAGCTCCGCTTCGAAGGCCTCCCTGACGGCACTCTCGCTGAGCTTGGGTCGAAGATCTTCCGCAGGAAGGACGAGGGCGTAAGGCTGCGGATGCCCCGAACCGCTCACACAGCAGAGCTCGATTCTGGCATGATTGTTGAGCAGGTTCTCGATCGGCGCGGGAGCGACATACTTGCCTTTGCTGGTCTTGAAGAGCTCTTTCACTCGACCGGTAATCTTGAGACGCCCCTGCTCATCCCGCTCGCCACGATCTCCCGTCTTGAAGAACCCGTCTTCGGTGTAGCACTCCGCCGTGAGCTCGGGTTGCTTGTAGTAACACATCATGTTCCCCGGCGACTTGATGAGGATTTCCCCTTCGTCGCTGATCTTGACCTCCACACCCGGCATCGGGCTACCCACGTAACCAGCCCGCCCTTGCCCGGGGAACGTCGCATGAGAGTACGCGAAGTCCTCACTCATGCCGTACCCTTCTAGGAGCTCGAGCCCGAGGTCGCGATACCACTGGATGAGATCCGGAGGAATCGGCGCAGAGCCGCTGGCCGCGAGCCGCACTTTGTCGAGACCGAGTTGGGAGAGGACTTTCTTCTTGACGATCCGATTCAAGAGGGGAATCCGCAGCAGCTTCTTGAGCTTCTCGGGTGGAAGCTTTTGGTATACGCCGTGCTGGAACTTGAGCCAGAGACGGGGAACGGAAACGAAGAGCGTAGGTCGGGCGCGATTCAGGTCGGCCACGAAGGTATCGAGCGATTCGGCGAAGAAGATCTGCATGCCCGAGCGAAACCCACCCATCTCGACGATCGCGCGCTCGAACACGTGAGCAAGCGGCAGATAGGACAGCATCCGGTCGTCCGCGGTGCTGTCGAAAACCTGCTGACCACCATCGATCGCATCGGCAATGGCGCCAAAGCTATGCATCACACCCTTAGGGCGACCGGTGCTGCCCGAGGTGTACACGATGATCGCGGGCTCTTCGGGCTTGCGTGATGGATTGCCCTGTAGCGGCTGAGTGCGTGCGGTGATCTCGTCCCATTTGTCGTAGTTGGTGGGCGGCGCGAGGGGAAACGCGATGCACGGCATGTTCGCTGGAATGCCTTTTTGAATCTCCTCCCAGCCGTCGAGCTTGCCGACGAAAAGGAGCTTCGATTCGCTGTGGTCGAGTATGTAGGAGATCGTTTCCGCGTTGAGCGTCGGGTAGAGCGCGACGCTGACGTGTCCCGCCATCCAGATCGCGATATCCGCAATCATGAAGTGCGCGCAGTTCTTCGAGATCATCCCGATCCTGCTGCCGGGTTCGAGACCGAGTGACTTCAGGTGAGCGGCCATGCGCCTCGCCTGGTCCATCGCTTGTGCCCAGGTGTAGGTCACGACCTCCCCGCCCCCGACGGGCTGTGTCATCCAAAGGCGATCGGGAGTGGTTTTTTCCCAATGATAAACGTCGTCTAGTGCAAGTTGGTCAGCCATGATCTTCCTCGTTTGACAGATTCTCCTGCCCTCCAGCCTCTGGAAGGGCGGAGCGCCCAAACACATCACACGCAAGGCGATCTGGCAAGGGGACGAGGTCGCATTGGCGGAGGAGGAGGGATTCGAACCCCCGGTAGAGTCGCCCCTACAACGGATTTCAAATCCGCCGCCTTCGACCGCTCGGCCACTCCTCCCTGAGGGGCCGCTCTAGCATACCGGCAAATGATCGTCCCCCTTTCCAGTTCGGCCCATTTTGCCGTATATTCTCCCGTCCTAGGTGGACGACCCAAACATGAGGTGATGCCGTGACCGCAGACACGATTCCATACCGACTGATTCAGCAGAGTAAGAAAATGCCCCAGAACCCCGCCTATTATGTTCGCGAGAGCGGCACTTGGAGGCCGACGAGCTGGGGGATGTACGGCAACCAGGTCACGCAGGCCGGTCGCGCGCTCATCGCGCTCGGCTTCGAGCCCGGTCAGACGGTCTGTATCCTCGGCTTCAACCGGCCCGAGTGGGTGATCCTGGACGTCGCGGCCATGGGCGCAGGCGGAGCGCCAGCAGGCATTTATACGACCAGCTCACCCGCCGAGGTGCGTTTCATCGTAACGCACGCTGAGGCGCCGCTCATCCTGTGCGAGGACGAGGGACAGTGGAACAAAGTCAAAGAAGAGCGCGCAAACATGCCGAGCCTCAAGCATGTGATCATGATGAAGGGTGCTCCCAAGATCGCGGACGACATGGTGATGTCCTGGGAGGAGTTCCTTGCCCAGGGCGACTCGATCGAGGAGAAAGCGTACTTCGATCGCGTCGAACGCCTCGATCCCAACGCGCTGGCGACCTTGATCTATACCTCTGGTACGACCGGTCCGCCAAAGGGCGTCATGCTCAGCCATCACAATCTCGCGTGGACCGCGGGCAAGGCGATCGACATCATCGAGACTTCCACCGCTGATTGCTCGCTTTCGTACTTGCCTTTATCGCACATCGCCGAGCAGATGTTCACGATTCACACCCCGATCACGACAGGCTCCCGTATCTATTTTGCGGAGTCGATTGAGGCTGTCCCGGAGAATCTGAAAGAGGTTCAGCCGACCGTGTTCTTCGGGGTGCCTCGTATCTGGGAGAAGTTCAATGCGGGGATCGCGGCCAAGCTCAAAGGGGCTACCGGGGTGAAGGCGAAGCTCGTCTCGTGGGCGAGGAAGGTCGGTTGGGAGGCGAACAAGGCGCCCGGGCAGCCGAAGGGTCTTCAGTACCGGCTGGCCAACAAGTTGATTTTCTCGAAGCTCAAGCCGGCGATCGGCTTGGGGAATGCTCGCGTTTGCATCTCAGGTGCTGCGCCGATCGCACGTGAAGTCCTGGAGTTTTTCGCGAGCTTGGACCTCGTGGTGCTCGAGGTGTACGGGCAATCCGAAGACTCGGGGCCCACGAGCTTCAATACGCCGAACAACTACCGCTTCGGCAGCGTCGGGCCTGCCCTTAATGGGGTGACCGTGAAGATCGCCGAGGACGACGAAATCCTCGTGAAGGGCCCGAACGTATTCTTGGGCTATTACAAGGACGCGGACGCCACCAACGCGACGTTGATCGACGGCTGGCTCTACTCGGGTGACCTAGGTGCTTTTGACAAGGACGGTTTCCTGAACATCACCGGCCGCAAGAAGGACATCATCATCACCGCGGGCGGTAAGAACATCACGCCGAAGAACCTCGAGGCCGCCATCAAAAACCACGAGCTCGTCGACGAGGCTGTGGTCATTGGCGACCGGCGCAAGTATCTCAGCGCCTTGGTCACGATCGACATCGAGGCAGGGCCCGCGTGGGCTCAGGCCAACGGCGAAGACCCGAGCGCCCTCCACAAGAGCGCCAAGCTCCGGGCCAGCATTCAGGCACACATCGATGAGCTCAACAAGCACTTCGCGCGGGTGGAGCAGATCAAGAAGTTTACGATCCTCCACCGAAACCTCAGCATTGAGGACGGCGAGCTGACACCGACCCTCAAGGTGAAGCGCGCCAAGGTCAACGACCACTTCGCGGATGACATCGAAAAGATGTACGCCGAGGACGAAAAGCAAGCACAACCCCAGCCACGCGCCTAAAAGGGGACAGTCCCCTTTTAGGAAGGGTTAACCCTCGGAAAAAGGGGACCGTCCCCTTTTTCTAGCCGACGACGGTGACTGTGATCGTTCGTCGATGGCCTTGGTGGCGGTGTTCCCACAGGAACACGCCTTGCCAGGTGCCGAGGGCGCAGCGGCCGCCGGTGACCGGGATGTTGAGCGAGGTCTGGGTGAGGGCCGTTCGCACGTGCGAGGCCATGTCGTCTGGCCCCTCAGCGGTGTGGATGAAGAGGGGGTCCCCGTCGCGAACGAGACGCCCGAGGAACGCGTCGAGGTCACGCTGGACATCGGGATCCGCATTCTCGTTGATGATCAGCGAGGCACTCGTGTGGTGCACGAACACCGTACAGAGGCCCTCGGCAATGCCCGTTGCGGCAACGGTGTCCTGGACTCGTCGTGTGATCTCGACCGTGCCCCGCCCTTGCGTATCGACGGTAAAAGTCTTGGAGCGCGCGCTCACGACTCGGCCACTCTCATCCACATCGCGGCCTGATCGCCTCGATAGACCACAGTGTCGCCTTGCGTAAAGCGGAATTCGTATCGGCCGAATACGCGATCGCGCGACTGCCGAATCTTCGTCGCCCTGACTTCGACATCGAGGGGTGCGCCCATCGTGGCGAGCGCAGAGAAGCGCGCATCATAGATGCGGCCGCCGTACCCGATCCAACCATCCGCGTGCCGGAGACCCAACACGAAATAGGTGTGCATGAAGCCGAGAATCCCGGTCAAATGAACCATGAAACCGCCGCTCACGTGTCTAGGGTGGCGAACGGGGTGACTGCGCTGATCGCGGGTGAGGGGCAGGTCCGGATGGGTGGGCATCCGCGCCCGTACGAGATTGGACTCGGTGTCGATCTCGACGATTTCGTCGATGCAGATCGCCTCGGGCCCATATGGACAGTCAGCAACAAACTCTGGATCCAGCGCCATCCTCATACTCCCTCGGCGTCCGCGCCCCAGATCACTTTGTGGGTCTGCATCTGCACACGAACACGCATTTTGTCTTCGAGGACCCACCGCACGAGATCCTTCGGGTCTAGCTCGCCCCAAACACAACTCAACAGAACGCTATTCACGCGCTCGACGAGTCGGTGCGCTTCGATGACCCGTTTAGCCCAGTCGTAATCCGCGCGATCGGCTAACACGAGCTTCACTTCGTCGCGCTTGGTCAAGAGCTCGACGTTGGCCCAGCGATTCCTAGTCGATTCGCCGCTCCCTGGCGCTTTGAAGTCGACGATGCGGTGAACACGGGGGTCGACCTCGGAGATGTCTCGTTCGCCACTGGTTTCGAGAAGGACGGTGCGGCCTGCATCACAGAGCTCGGCAAGCAGGGGGATCGCCCCGGTTTGGAGCAGGGGCTCGCCGCCCGTCAGCTCGACGAGCGGAGTGCCCAACGACAGGACTTTGTCGAGCACGTCTGCGCGGCTCATCTCGACGCCCCCTTCGAAGGCCTGGGGCGTGTCGCACCATCGGCAACGAAGATTGCAGCGCGAAAGCCGAACGAAGGCGCACGGCAACCCCGCGAACGTCGATTCGCCCTGAATCGACTCGTAGATTTCGTGGACCCGTAAATGCTCGCTGTCTTCCATGACTAACGTGGGTTGCGATCGATCAAGATGAGCATTTTGCCGTCTTGCGAGTTACGCGCCGGCACCTGAATGATCAAATCCCACAAACCGGGCCGTGCAGCCACCTCAAGGGTCTGATTGCGTCGCTTCACGCACCGGGCGCCATCTTCGCTGACCCGCACCCACAACACGCGAGGCTGATATCGATCGAGGTCGAGCGCAGTCACCCGCAGCCGCGTGGGCTCCTCCACCACAAGCGTCATCCGATGGGCCCGCGTGCCGGGCTTGAGAGCACCGCATCCGACCGGAACCTCCTCGACCCCCAATGAGCCCTTCTCGACGACGGCCGAGAACGGAAGCCCCTCCACCGACAGGACAGGGTCAGTGCCAGTGCCAGCGTCAGTGTCAGTGTCAGTGCCAGCGTCAGTGTCAGTGCCAGCGTCAGTGCCAGTGGCAGTGCCAGCGTCAGTGTCAGTGCCAGCGCCAGCCACTGCTTTCCTCAGGGCATCTAGCATTTCTAGCGTCAAGAAGTTCCTGAGATTGTTCCCGTAGCGGAGCCCCCTCTCGGTCAGCTGACACGCCCTTCGCACCCCGCCCTGGCCCGGGACGTTTGGGTGCACGCCGTCGCGGGCCAGTCCTTTGCGCGGGAGCTCAGTCATCGCCCCGTGGAAATCGATGTAAGGGAAGTGCCAGTGGGTCGCGACGGCTCGCGTGATCGCATTGAAGCGCCGAATCCAACGGTCTTTGGTCCTGTGTCGACGAGGAGAGGCGGAGCCAAGCAAGGGTACGACCCCCATCGCGGCGAGCTCCTCGACCAGATACACGAGTCGCCGCGCGTAGACGCGCTCATTCTGATTCTGTGCGTCATTGCCACCAAAGAAGACGAGCGCCCAACGCGCCCCTGTTGCGTCGATTTCCTCCCGGAAGTGCGCCGGGCGGCCGCCGAGCACATATCGGAGGTTCCAGCTCACCCCCGCCGCGAGGCTATGCCGATTGAACGAGTTGCGACGCCCCGGTCGGAAGTGATCGATGGTCTCCTGGAGGTCGGTGCGGTCCCCGAGATCGACATATGGGGTGGAGAAACAGTAGAGGAAGGCTTTGCTCGCCACACTCGAACCCCCCATTTTCGCGAACGCGTCGTCACGGAGCTCGGGATTGTGCGCGTGAATCGCCAACACGTTGGCTGCGACGGCAGGGCTGAGCTCGAGCGAATCCGCTTCGGCGGTGGCCGATAGGAACGCCGCGAGAAACATCGAGGCGACCAGCCGCTTCATCGCAGGGCGCTCGTAGGAATGAAGTACAGACGACTCGGCTCACGAACGACGCCTCGATACTCGTTGTCCGTCAACAGGACGACCGAGCCGTCGTCGTTCCAAACAAGCCCCTCGAAGTTCGGAAGAGGGTCGATCAACTTGGCCAAGTCGACGACGATCCGCGCTTCGATCCATGCCCCCTCCTCTCCATGGGGAATGTCGAAGCGGAGCAAACGAGAGACACCAAAGTGCCGTTCGACAGCTATCGCCGCGATCTTACCGTCGATCACCCGGCAACCTAGGGCAGCGAGCTTGCCCGTCTTGGTGGTGAGGCCGACCCGATGCGCGGTCCAGGTCTGTGTCTCGCGGTCGAGCGTCGCGACGGGAGCCCACCGGCGCCCCCGCTGCCGGTCGATCAGCTCGGTCGCCAGCAGGAGAACGCCATCTAGGCGGCAGAGCCCTTCGATGCCATGGTTGTCGGACGCCGTGAGGCCCCAAAGGCCGTAGTCGCATGCATCGGTCGAGTCGACGATGAGCCGCCCCCCCTCGACTCGACCGTAGAGGAGCACGTCTTGGGCGCGTCCTGCTTCCTGCGTTTCAGTGCCGATCACGAAACGGCCATCACCCATCCAAGCAAGCGCTTCGAGGTCGGTCTTCGGTGGACAGCCGACCACGGGGTATTGGCGGATCGCAAAGCTAGTCGGGTCGATGCGCAGCGCCGCATCTCCGTGCTCGCCGACCGCCCACAAGACCCCCTCCCCGTCTCGAGTGAGTCCCGAAAGCCCCGTGACCCGGGTGTCCAAAGAGATGATCGGACCTGGGCCGCTCGGTGGCCTTCTTCGCGCCGTGCATGATGTGCCGGCGAGCAAGAGGACTACCCCGAGTGCTGCCCCTGCCCTCACACTCAGGCGACCGCTTCGAGCACTGCCGCCGCGCCGAGACCGCCCGCGGCACAAATCCCGAGAATCGCGGTCTCCTGCCCTGTCCTGGCGAGCTCGTTTGCCATCGTGGTCACCATGCGAGCACCGGTCGCCGCGAACGGGTGCCCAATCGAAATCGATCCGCCATGAATGTTGAATGTGTCCTCGTCGATCTCGCCAACAGCCTTGCTCCTACCGAGTCGTCCCTGGGCGAATCCTTTGCTTGCGAGCGCTTTCGTCACCGAGAGAACCTGAGCCGCAAACGCCTCGTGCATGTCGACGAAGCTCGCGTCCTTGAGTTGCATCCCAGCGCGGTCGAGGGCCTTCGGCATCGCCAAAGCCGGCCCGATCAAGAGCTGGTCGGCCGGGTCTACGCCGACGTAAGCCCAGCTGCGAATCGCGGCGAGCGGTTTGTACCCGAGGGCCTTTGCTTTGTTTTCGCTCATTACCAGCACCGCAGCCGCGCCGTCGGTCAGAGGCGATGCATTGCCCGCCGTGACCGTGCCGTCACTTGCAAACACCGGTCGCAGCTTCGACAGTTTTTCGAAGCTCGTGTCCCCTCGTACGATGTTGTCGGTGTAGACAGCGCCATCCGAAGTCTCCACCGAAGTGACTTCGTCGTCGAAGCGTCCCGAGCTGATCGCTGCAGCCGCGCGATGATGAGAACGCTCGGCGAAATGGTCCTGCGCCTCGCGCGTGATCTCATTGCGACGCGCCATCTCTTCGGCAGACTCGCCCATCACTTGGCCCGTGGTGCGTTCTGCAATCTTCGGCATCTTGGGAAGGATTTCGGCGATTGGCATCATTTGGGCGAGCACCTGCAAGTAATCCGAGGGAGAAGCCGCCTTGCCAAAAGCGAGCGGCGCCAGGGCGTGAACCGCTTTCTGGGGAAGATTCAGGGGCGCGTTACTCGTCGAGTCGGAACCTCCCGCGATGATGACATCAGCCTCGCCACGCTCGATCGCTGCCGCCGCTAGCGTCACTGCCTGAAGCCCCGTCGCACACGCGCGGGTGCACGTCATGCCCTCGACGCTCGGCGGCAAACGCAGGTCCAACGCCACCTCGCGTGCGATGTTTGGCGCGAGCGACGGGAAAATCACGCCGCCCCAGACGATGCTGTCGATATCTTCGTGAGGGATTTCACTGCGATCGAGCAGCGCTTTTACGGCGGCGTCGGCAAGATCGATCGAGTCCAACTTGAGGAACTGGCCAAAGGCTTTGACGAAAGGCGTGCGAACGCCGTGTACGATGACGGCTCGCTGCCTCTTTCCCCAACCGTTCTTCTTCTTTGCCATCGTTATGCTCCTACTAGGGCGCCCCCGCAGACGCGCACCGTTTGACCGGTCAGACCCACGGCGCCGGGTGTGGCCAGAAATGTGATGGTTTGGCCTACGTCCTCTGGCTTCCCGCCTTGTGCCACCGCGCTCAAACGCCGCGCGGCTTCTCGAATCGCGACCGGCATCGCCGAAGTGAGGCGGGTTTCGATGAAACCGGGGGCGATCGCGTTGACGGTGACACCGCGCTTCGCCAGCTGTTGCGCGAGGGCTTCGACGAAGCCGACGATCCCAGCCTTGCTCGCCGAATAATTGGTCTGGCCGCGATTGCCAGCAATGCCAGACACCGACGAGAGGCAAATGATGCGCCCGCCGGTACGCAGCAGATTTTCGGACAAGAGCCGGTCGGTGATGCGCACGACCGCCCCGAGGTTGATGTCGACCGCCATTTCCCAAGCCTCCGGCGCCATGCGTGCCAGGGTCTTGTCTCGGGTCACCCCTGCATTGTGGACAACGATATCCACGCCGCCGAACTCTTCTCGGAGCTCGCCTGCGATGCGCGCGGGTGCGTCTTCGTCGGTGATGTCGACCAGAAGCGCCGAACCACCAATGCGACGCGCGACCTCGCTACAGGGACCATCGTCTGCCGGCCGGTCGAGGCAGACGACGTGCGCCCCTTCCGCCGCCATGAGCTCGGCCGTAGCCTCGCCGATGCCACGCGCTGCCCCGGTGACCAAAGCGACCTTCCCCTCGAGCGGTTGGGTATCTGGAGCGTCGTCGCCGCTAGCTAGCTTGGTGATGTGAAAGGGCTGACAACTGACGAACGCTGACCGCGGCGAGAGAAGGAAGCGGAGCACCGGACCGAGTCGGCCCTCCGCACCCTCTTGTACGAATACGCTATTTGCCGTGGAGCCATTGCCACCGATCTCCTTGGCGACACTCCGCGTGAACCCCTCCAATCCAGCCCGGGTTGCGGCGCGGCCTGCCTTCTTCGCATCGCTTGCCGGTCGGCCGATGACCACGACGCGACCGGAGCGGTTCAAGCGACGGATCCACGGATGTATGACGTCGTAGAGCTCTCGTAGATCGCCGGGCGATTGAAGCCCCGTCCCATCGAACACGATTGCGTCGATCCGCTCCCCTTCGGGAGCATCGCCAGGCGAAACACGAGTCGGCGGCCGGGCCCATGCCTCTCCGGGCGCGAGATAGGGCTGCAATATCGAGTCGGTCTCCCCGATGACCCAGGGGTTGGCTCCCGCCTTGGTGAGAGTGTGCGCAAGCGCGTCTTGGAGCTCGCCGCGGCCGCCAACGAGGACGCGTTTGTCCTCGAGCGGACGCTCCTCGTAGGGACCCGTCGCGCGCGCAAGGCGCTCGGGCACGGGAATGGGCAGCCCCAAGGTCTTGATGAGTCTTCGTGCCTGCTCATTCTCGAGCAAAAGATCGGACATGCGCGCTCAGCTCCTCACCAAATAGGTTCCAACCAGATACGCAGGGCCGCCCGGAGCGTCCCCGACGAAGACGCGATCGTCCTCGATGTAAAGGCCCACTTGGGCGGGAAGCACGAGAGGTCGCGTGAACTTCACGTCGATCGCGGCGAGCTTGCTTACGTCACCGGCAAACAGGGCTCGGTTGAGACCTTCGACGGCACGCGCCATCGTCGCGAAGCCATGAAGAATGACGTTCTTGAAACCAGCGGCACGCGCGGCGGGGCGGATCCAATGGATCGGGTTGAAGTCGCCGGTCAGCTTCGCGAATTCGAAACCTGCCTTCGATCCGATGTCCCAACGGGCGAGCTCCCTGACCCCGTTTGGAACGCGCGGCCGTTCGTCTTTGCGCTTAGCCGACTTGTCCGTTTCGCCGCTGCCGAGGGGAATGATGCCGTAGACGTGGGAGACCACCGCCTCCGGGTCGCGCAACGTCCCGGTGACCGCACGCTGATGGATTACCGCACGCTTTCCATTGTCGTCGATGTCCTCGAGCCGCACCGTCGCCTCGAACGATTCGCCGAGGGGCAGCGGTGCGTTCATCTCGAGCCTGCAACCGCCGTTGAGAACCCGCTGAATGGGGTACTGAATGCCCTCGAGCCCCCGGGACTGCAGAGGAAAAATCCATTGAGGAAACAAGTGCGCGGGAACTTGACCCCGGTAGGCGTTCGGGTCGCCACCGACGTGTCGGATGTAGTCACGAACGAGATCATTGGGGCGGGGTGAAATCGTCGCCGAAATCTCTGGGCCCGGGATCTGCCCGGGTAACCGGTTGCTTTGGCCCGCGGCGCCCTTGGCCGCGACCCAAGCGGCGCGCGCAATCGCCCCGATCACCGGCCCCTGATGGAGGATGTAACGCGTCGGTACCGTCATATCCGTTCTCCTATGGTCAGTCGGGCGAGGCCCGTACCGTCCGGAAAGGAGCGGTCTACCATTCGGCAAAGAACGGCGCAAACCACGCAAGCGCTGCTAGGCTCGCGTCATGGCGAACCCGTTGATCCAACTCGATTTCGACGTCCCCTTCGACCAGATCGAGGCGGCGCATGTGGAGCCTGCCACCGACCTGCTGCTCGCGTCGTCGCAGCACGCGATCAATGCCATCATCGAAGACACTGCGCCTCGCACGTATGCGAACACACTCAGCGCGCTCGAGGATGCCACCAAACAACTCGAGCTCGCCATGACCGTCATCGATCACTTGGAGAGTGTCGCCACCAGCGATGCGCTGCGAAAAGCATACAACGTGACGCGGCCGAAGGTCAGCGCGTTCTGGTCCGAGCTCGCGATGAACGATGGCCTGTACCAGGCTGTTCGTGCGTTTGCCGAGACCGATGCAGCTAGAAGCCTTCCGCCAACCGAGGCGCGATTTCTGAAGAAGACTCTCGATGACTTCCGGCGGCATGGGGCGGAGCTCGGACCTGAGGACAAAGCGAAGCTGAAAGCGATCGAGGTCGAGCTCACGAAGCTGACCACCGACTTTTCGCAGAACCTCCTCGATGAAACCAACGCCTTCGAGCTCGTGATCACCGATGAAACCAAGCTCGAGGGCTTGCCGGCGACCGCCAAGCTCGCGGCGGCGGAAAACGCACGCTCGAAGGGCCTCGACGGCTGGCGGTTCACTCTGCAAGCGCCGAGTCTGATCCCGCTGCTCACGTACCTCGATGACGCCGAGATCCGCAAGGAGGTTTGGCGAGCTTACAACACCCGCGCGGTCAAGGGAGACCGCGACAACCGCCCGGTGATCGAACTCATTCTCGAGCTGCGTAAGGACAAAGCGCGTCTGCTGGGTTACGCCGACTTCTCGGATCTCGTCACCGAAGACCGCATGGCTAAGACGGGTGACAAGGCGCGAGCGTTCATCGACGACCTCCGCGCGAAGACCCAGGCGGCTTTCAAGCGCGAGAACGATGCGCTCACCGAGTACCGACGGAGGGTCGAAGGCCCAAGCGCGGCCGCGATCCGACCCTGGGACCTCGCGTATTACGCCGAGAAACAGAGACAAGACGAGTACGACTTCAACGAAGAACAGCTCAGGCCGTATTTTCCGCTCGGCCGAGTGCTCGACGGCCTTTTCGCCACCGCGCAGGCCCTCTACGGCATCCGGATCGTCGAACGCAAGGCCGCAACGTGGGACGAGTCGGTGAAGACATACGCGATCAAAGATGCCGACGGCACGATGATCGCAGCCTTTTACGTCGACCTGTTCCCGCGCGAAAACAAGCGTGGAGGAGCTTGGATGAACGGTCTCATCGCCGCGGCCCATCGACCCGACAGTGCATCGCCGCATCTTGCTTTGTTCTGCGCCAACGTGAACCCCCCGGTCGGCGGAAAGCCGGCGCTCTTGACGCACCGCGAGGTCGAAACGCTTTTTCACGAGTTCGGTCACTTGCTTCACCACTGTTTCAGCCGAGTGAGCGTGCGGAGCTTGGCCGGGACCAATGTCGCGTGGGATTTCGTCGAGCTCCCTTCTCAGATCATGGAAAACTGGTGCTGGGAACGAAGCGGGCTCGACTTGTTCGCCGCTCACTACGCAACCGGCGAACCCATCCCGGACACGCTCTATGAAAAGATGATTCGTGCACGAACCTACCGCGCAGCCAACGCCCAAATGCGCCAGCTCGGGTTTGCCACCGTCGACCTAGCGCTCCACCGTGACTACGAACCTGGGAGTGGCGCGGACGTGATGTCTTACGCGCGGGAGATTATTCAGGCGCACTCCGCATCGGAGCTCCCGGATGACTACGGGATGCTGGCTGGTTTCGGGCACGTCTTTGCGCACCCCATCGGCTATGCTGCGGGTTACTACAGCTACAAGTGGGCCGAAGTCCTCGACGCTGACGCATTCACACGATTCAAGAAGGAGGGCATCACCAACCCCGATGTTGGCCGCGCCTTTCGCGACACCATCTTGGCCAAAGGGAACAGCGAAGAGGCTGGCAAGCTCTACGAGGATTTCATGGGGCGAGGCCCCGAGTTAGAGCCGTTGCTCGAGCGCGCCGGCCTACTCTAGCGCGATGCGCTTTGCGTTGAGGCGGCGTTGGCGGTCGCTTGGAGATCGACCGACACGGCGATCTCGTTGGCGACTTTCAGTCGCACGATCGAGGGCACCGATACGTCGTGATCTTCGAGTGTGGCCGTGAAGTTGGCCTTGATGCGAAGGTCGTCTTTGCCCCCGTCTACCGGGGTCCACTTCACGGTTCCTTTGGCATCGACGATCTTCGTGATGCCATGTGCGGTGAACTTCCCCTTCACCTTGACCTTATGGCTCTTCTTGGGCTTGAGTGCGTCTACGCCGCTCACCTCCACGATCTCGAAGACGATGTGCGGGTTCTTCTTTGCGTCGAGCCAGCTATCGCTTTGGAGATGCTCATCGCGCAGGTCGTTGCCGGTTCGCATCGAGACGACCGGCGCTTTGAAGGTGCCTTTCGTCGTCGACAGGTCGGTCGGGTCGAATGTCACGGTCCCGGTCACCTTCGAGGTGGTCCCCTCCATCGTCTCGAGCGGCGCATCGGATACGAAGGTCGCCTTGCCTTTGCGGACTTGAAACTTGGCAGCGTCGGCTTGTGAGATCGCTGGTGTGACCAAGCAAACTGCCAAGATCAAAGCGACCTTGTTCGTCTTGTGAATCATGCCCCTCTTCTCCTCGTTCTAATCTCTATACGACATTCTAGGACGTGGGTTACTCCCCCGCTATTCAAGCTGCAGCGACGATCGGAGCCGTCTCGTGAAACGTCCAGCCTTCGTTGTCGCGTGCGGCTCTCTGAAGCTCCCATTCGTCCCGGAAAAGCGCTACTGGACGGTTGTCTCGATCCAACACCGCCATGGGGATCCGGCGCGCCTTCAGTTCGTCACACCCGCCTACCCCATCCACCCAGCGAGCATGCTGATAGGGCAGAATGTCGAAGCTGACCTTCGCGCCATATTCATGCTCGAGTCGAAAGATCAGCACGTCGAATTGGAGCCGTCCCACGACGCCGCACACCGGATCCTTCTCTCGACCGGGCTCGGTGAACAACTGGACAGTCCCCTCCTCCGAGAGCTCTCGGATGCCCTTTTGGAGCTGCTTGCGTTTGAGCGGATCGAGCAACTGCAATCGGGCGAAGTGCTCAGGTGAGAATCGTGGCACTGCATCGAAGCTCATGGGCCCTTCGGTCGAAAGGGTGTCACCGATCCGAAAGAGGCCAGGGTCGTAGAGCCCCACGATGTCGCCAGCGTAAGCTTCGAGAACGCTCTCTCGCTCTTGGGCGAAGAACTGCTCGGCCCGGTTTAGCCGAACCGCTTTCCCGAGGCGATAGTGATGGACGCGCATCCCGCCCTCGAAGCGCCCCGAGCAGATTCGCGCGAACGCGATGCGATCTCGGTGCGAAGGGTCCATGTTGGCTTGGACTTTGAACACGAATGCGCTGAAACGGTCGTCGGCAGGATCGACGCTTACCTCCCCCGCGGCCCGGCGCGGACCCGGAGGCGGACAAAGCCCCTTGAACGACTGAAGAAAGGGCTCGACTCCGAAGTTGGTGAGAGCGCTCCCGAAAAAGACCGGGGTGATCTCACCGGCCAAGAATTTCTGCTCGTCCCACTCCTCCCCCGCGCCGTCGAGCAGGTCGACCTCTTCGCGCAGTGTCGCAGCCGCTTCCTCGCCGAGCAGCGAATCGAGCTCGGGATCGTCGAGCCCGGTCACCAGCATCTCCGCCCGCTTGGTCTGGCCCTCTGCGGAGCGCTCAAACCGGATCACCGACTTGTGAATGCGATCGTAAACCCCCTGGAAGAGATCCCCGCTCCCGATGGGCCACGTGAAGGGGTACGTATTGACGCCAAGCACTTCCTCGACCTGGCTCATGAGCCAGAATGCGTCCCGCGCTGGACGGTCCATCTTGTTGATGAAGGTGACGACGGGCGTATGCCGCATGCGGCATACGTGGAAAAGCTTTCGGGTCTGCGGCTCGACGCCCTTGGCCGCGTCGAGAATCATGATCCCGCAATCGGCGGCCATCAGGGTCCTGTACGTGTCCTCGCTGAAGTCATTGTGGCCAGGCGTGTCGAGGAGATTCCAACGCACGTCGTCGTACTCGAATTGCAGAACGGAAGTGGTGACGGAAATGCCACGCTGCTTCTCGAGAGCCATCCAGTCGCTCACCGCTGAGCGCTTTGCTTTCCGGGATTTGACCGCGCCGGCCGCATGAATGGCGCCACCATAAAGCAAGAGCTTCTCGGTCAACGTGGTCTTCCCGGCGTCCGGGTGCGAGATGATCGCAAACGTGCGCCGTCGTTCGAATTCGGTTTGGGTCATGGCCCGGGCGCCAAGATAGTCACTGTCGACGGTTGCGCCAGTCCGCGAACGTGCTGTGATGCTCGTTCGACGATGCCAGGGCTGTTTCCAGAAATCGAGCCATACGACTCCGGATTTCTCGGCGTCGACGACATCCACTCCGTCTACTACGAGCAATGCGGCAATCCAGAGGGCAAACCCGCGGTTTTCCTCCATGGAGGGCCTGGTGGGGGCTGCAATGCGGTACACCGCCGCTTCTGGGACCCCTCGGCGTACCGCATCGTGCTGTTCGATCAGCGCGGGTGCGGACGGAGCACCCCGCATGCCGAGCTCCGCAACAACACGACCTGGCACCTGATCGAAGATATGGAGCGACTTCGTGAGCACCTAGGGATCGAACGTTGGCAACTCTTCGGGGGTTCATGGGGCAGCACCTTGTCCCTCGCCTACGCGCAACAGCATCCGAGTCGCGTCACCGAGCTCGTGCTCCGCGGTATCTTTCTTTTGAGGCGCCGCGAAATTCTTTGGTACTACCAAGAGGGAGCGAGCCGGATCTTTCCCGAAGCCTGGCAGGAGTATCTCGCTCCGATTCCCCGCGACGAACGCGAGGACATGCTGGGCGCTTACTACAAACGGCTCACGAGCAGCCAGCAGGATGTTCGAATGGCCGCTGCCCGTGCTTGGAGCACGTGGGAGGGCAGCACGAGCCGTCTGATCCCCGATGCCGATCTCATCAAACGAACTGGCGAGGACCAATTTGCGGAGGCCTTCGCGCGCATCGAGTGCCACTATTTCATCAACGGCGGTTTCTTCGAGAACGACGGCGCGCTACTCGAAAACATCGCCCGCATCCAACATCTCCCGGCGATCATCGTTCAAGGCCGCTATGACGTGGTCTGCCCAGCCGAAAGCGCTCTTGAGCTTCACCGCGCGTGGCCCGGTAGCCAACTCGTCGTCGTCCCCGATGCCGGGCACTCCGCCCTCGAGCCTGGGATCACCGCACAGCTCGTGGCCGCAACCGAGTCTTTTGCTCGCTAGCGAGAGAACTTTCGATACTTGATCCGGTGTGGGACCTCGGCATCCGTACCCAAACGGGCTTTGCGGTCGGCGGCATAATCAGAGTACGAGCCCTCGAACCAAACGGCTCGGCTGTCGCCCTCGAAGGCGAGGATGTGGGTGCAAATGCGGTCGAGATACCAACGATCATGACTGATGATCATCGCGCAACCTGGAAAGCCTAAGATGGCTTCCTCGAGAGAACGAAGGGTGTCGACGTCGATGTCGTTCGTGGGCTCGTCCAGTAGGAGCACGTTCCCGCCGCTCTTCAGGAGCTTCGCTAGATGCACGCGGTTGCGTTCTCCCCCCGAGAGGTTTTTGACCGGCTTTTGTTGGTCGCTGCCCCGGAAATTGAACCAGCCCACGTATGCTCTCGATTTCACGGTACCCGCGCCGACGTCGATCTCGTCGGCTTCACCGGTGATCTCTTTGAAGACGTTGTTGCCGTCGTCGAGGGCGTCGCGGCTTTGGTCGACGTATGCGATCTTGACCGTCTCACCGACGGTAATGGTGCCCGCGTCGGGCTTTTCGTCACCCACCAGCAATCGGAAAAGCGTCGTCTTTCCAGCGCCGTTAGGACCGACGATCCCCACGATCGCGCCCCGCGGCACCCGAAAGCTCAAATCCTCGAACAAGAGCTTGTCGCCATATCCTTTGGTGAGCCCTTCGACTTCGAATACCTGCGTCCCCAGTCGAGGCCCAGGCGGGATTCGGATCTCGTTGGGATCCCGCCTCGCTTTGGCGGCTTCGGCCACCAGACTCTCGAACGCAGTGATGCGCGCCTTGCTCTTGGCCTGTCGTGCCCTCGGCGACGATCGGACCCACTCGAGCTCGTGCGCGATCTTCCGTTTGCGCGCACTGTCCTTTTTGTCTTCCTGGGCCAAGCGCTCGCTCTTGGCCTCGAGCCATTGCGAATAGTTGCCCTCGAACGGATGCGCCTCGCCGCGGTCGAGCTCCAGAATCCATTGCACGATCTCGTCGAGGAAATACCTGTCGTGCGTCACGAGGATGACGCACCCCGGGTACTGCTGAAGATAGCCCTGAAGCCACGCCACCGACTCGGCATCGAGATGGTTGGTCGGTTCATCGAGCAAGAGAAGCTCCGGCTTTTCGAGGAGCAGCCGGCAGAGCGCGACGCGACGCTTCTCACCGCCGGACAGGGACTTGGGGTTGGCATCGGCGGGCGGCAACCGTAGCGCGTCCATGGCGATCTCCAACGTGCTCTCGAGGTTCCAGCCGTCTACCGCGTCGATGCGATCTTGAAGTGCGCCCTGCCGGTCGAGAAGCTTGGCCATCTCGTCATCGCTCATCGGCTCACCGAGCTTCATGCTGAGCTCGTTGAACTCGTCGAGAAGCGCGCGAACCTGCGCAACCCCGGCCTCGACCGCTTCACGTACTGTCTTCGCATCGCCGAGGTCCGGCTCCTGAGGGAGAAACCCGACCTTTGCGCCGGGGCGAAACCAAGCTTCTCCGCTGAAGGTGTTGTCCTCGCCCGCCATGATGCGAAGCAACGAAGACTTTCCCGTTCCGTTGACGCCGATGACCCCTATCTTCGCATCCGGAAAGAACGAGAGATAGAGGTCTTCGATGATCTTCTTGTCGGGGGGATGAACCTTGGTGACCCCCTTCATCGTGTAGATGAATTCTGCCATGCGCTAATAGACGGCTCTTCGCCTGGTCAGCCACATAGCAACCATGATCAGCGCGATCCAACCGAGCGATGCCGTTCTCGCAGCGCTCACACTGCAGCCATCCGAAGTGCTGGTATCGCCACTCGCGGGACCCGAGCCATCTTGTGTCTTCGGCTCCGGCTCCTGTGGTCGTGCCTTCAGGTCGAGCTCCGGGATGTCGGTTTGGATGAGCCCGGGCAGTTGATTGGTGAGCGTGCGCGTCGTGCCACCTTCGAGCATGGTGTTGGGCGCCGCAAAGGGCTTCGGCTGTGGGCGTCCGGGTGGGCCACCCCATATGCCACGCTGGGGATTTTGGCACGCGATCGCGCCTTCCCACCGATGGAGAATCACGTACCTCCCTTGGAAGTTGTTCATCCCCGACGCCTGCGCACGACGCTCGTGAAGGTCGCCGTTTTGGTCCGGCATGCCCCGCCCGCCGACGATGGGGCCAGCCGTTCGGAAGACCAAGTCCTCGTCGAGCCCACTCTTGTCGTAGCGGTAGTGGAGACGCGTCAGAACGAACCCATAGGGTTGCCAAGCCACGCGTCGGACCTTGGGCGCGACGACGCCGGGAATGTCGGAGTACGGGTCTTGCGCACCTGGTATGATCACGTCTCCGCCGAGCGTCGTCAGCTCTTGCGGTGTGAGCGGCGGCTCCGGACAAGGGTCGCAACTGGTCGCATCCCACGAGTATTCGGTAACGACGGCGCCGGGGTTCTTTTCGACCGTGCGCTCGAACAACGCGTTGTAAAAGCCCCCGAAGGTCTGTCGAACGCTGTCGTCGACCCGGATGTTGGTCGGGATAGAAGTGTTCTTGTAGTTCGCCACCTCGTAGCGCTGGCCCTTGGCGAGGATGTGGACGATCAGGTCTTGCTGGCCGCCGCTATTGAGTAGCCCGAGGCGAACGGGGAGCGTGAACGTCGGCGCATCATAGTGAAACCGAAGCGGAGACAGCACGGCCTTCCCATCCTGAAACTTCACTTTCTCGGCATCGACCTTGGCGACGAAGAACTTGGTGTTCTGCTCGACGTACGGACGAAGCACCTTGTTGGCGCCCTTGGGAATGTTGTATTTGTTCTTTCGGAGCCACTTGTCGAGGCCGCCCGAGTCCTTCGCGCTCAAAATGACGATGTCGTACTCGGCGACCTTGAACTGTGCCTCGATCGTGACGCCGTAGTCCTCGGCGCTGTCGGCAGCGGCCCCCATGCTGCGACGGGCCTTTGCCGACCTGGGCACCGCCATCTCCTCCATCACCATCGGACGACAAGGGTCTTGCTCCCAATACTCGACCAGGCGCGGAGCGGCGAGCTTGTCCACCCTCGAGAAGATCTGCCGAGGCAGCGTCTTCACGTTCTCTTCTTGCAGGACGACCGGGACCGGAACGACCATCGCGAAGTCTTCCGGAGGCCCTTGGTAGTTATTCTGCATCGAGAGCACCGTTCGGGTGCCCTCTCGCATCATGACGACCATGGTCGCGTTGTTGTAGAGCGACGCATCCGCCCCGCTCACGTAAAAGCCACAAAACGCGCGCGACGTCGTCGGCCAAGCCATGGCCGCGCACAGACCTAAAACAGCGATTGTTTGCTTCATGCTTTGCTCCTCACTCCTCGGGTAGACGCGCGAGGGGAGCTTTGGATCTATCGTCCGTTGGGAGGCGGCTTCAGTTCTTGATCTCGAGCAGCTCGACGTCGAAGACGAGCATGCCCTGAGGGCGCCCAGGCCGGCCGGCATAGGCCAAGTTCTCCGGGATCCAGAGGCGCCGCTTCTCACCGACCACCATCAGCTGAAGGCCCTCAGTCCAGCCCGGGATCACCTGATTCAACCCAAAGGTCGCTGGTTTGCCCCGAACGATCGAGCTGTCGAACATCTTGCCGTCGGTCGTCCAGCCCGAGTAGTTGACGGTCACGGTGCTGGTCGCCGTCGGGTGCTGCTCGCCATCGCCCTTCTCGAGCACACGGGAGGCAAGGCCGGAATCGGTCTTCTTGGCATTCTTTGGAATCTTGGCGACGTCCTTGGGGGCGTCGGGAGGCTTGGGAGCTTCCTTGAAGCTGAGTAGCTCGACATCGAAGACTAGGGTGCCACGCGGCGGGCCGAACTGCGCATGAGGGTCGTTGGCCTGGGCTTCGCCGTAGGCGAGCTTGCCGGGGATCCAGAACCGGCGCTTCTCACCGGCCACCATCATTTGCACCCCCTCGGTCCAACCGGGGATGACTCGATTCAGCGGAAACTCGGCTGGCTTGCCCCGCTTTACCGAGCTGTCGAACATCCGGCCCTCGGTGGTCCATCCGGTGTAGTTCACCGTAACGATGTCGAACTCCCCGGGGCTCTTGTCACCGTCACCCTTCGTCAAGACCGTCCACGCGAGGCCAGACTCGCTCCGCTTGGCGTCCTTGGGGGGCGCGGCAACATCGGGCGGTGCGGGGATGTCGGGCTTTGCCTCCGGTTTCTCGGCCGACGCGGCCGCGGCTTCGGTCTTGGCGGCCTCGTCGGTCGCGGCAGTCGACTCGGCTTCGGACTCGCCCTCGGTTGGGGCGGGGGCGCTGCTCTTGCAGGCGGTAAGCGTGGCGGCGAGCACCACGCAGCACAGGAGGGTCCAGAGTGACTTCATGGAGGGCGTCCTAGCCGACGGGACGCCACGTGTCTACTTCTCAAGCTGTGGCGGGACATCGGTTGCTTCCCGCACCTCGACCACCTCGATCACTTCACCCTCGACATCGATGACGTCACCAGATCGGCTTCGCGAGGAGGCGTAGCGCGGGGCATACACGTGCACCCGACCCGCCGCGATTTGGCGCTCAAACCAGGCGCGCACGAATCGGGCGATGACACGCCGCGTCGGCGGCATGACCATCGAAAGCCCCGCAATGTCGGTCAGAATTCCGGGGGTGATCAGCATCAGCCCACCCACGAAAATCAGCAGCCCATCGATCACCCCGTCCTTCGGGAGCTCCTGCCGGGCGAGGGCCTCTTGCCAACGACGGATCACCCGCGCCCCCTCGAGTCGTGCAAACCAGGCACCGAGCGCACCCGTTACCAGCACCAATCCGATGGTCGTCACCGGCCCGAGGACCCGCCCGATCGCGATCAGCAGATAGAGCTCCACCAAGGGAACGACGGTGAACAAGAGGAAGAGGCGACCCACCGACAGAACCTAAGTCCTTGGGGCGCCGCCAGCCACCGGATGGGTCCTTTTCTTTGGACAGGGGCCCTATTTGCCGTAAACCCGCGCAATGAGCGGAGAACCGAGTGCCACGATGAGCCCGAAGTGGGGCCTTCGATGTGTTCTGGGCGGCGTGCTCATGGGTCTGGCGAACCTGGTGCCGGGTATCAGCGGCGGTACCATGCTGCTCGCAGCCGGGGTCTATCCGCGGTTCATCGAGGCTCTGGCCGACCTGAGCAGCCTTCGCTTTCGACGGGGCGCGTTGGCGGTGTTGGGGTTGGTTGGCGGCGCTGCCGCGGTGGCAATCCTCGTTGGCGCCGGGCCGGTCAAGGAGGCCGTCGTCGAGCATCGCTGGGCGATGTATAGCCTCTTCATCGGTCTCACCTTGGGCGGAGTTCCGGTCCTGTGGGACATGGCGCGACCTCCGACCGGTAGATTTTGGGTGGGCGCGGTGGTGGGTCTCATCGCCATGGCGGCGCTTGCGTGGCTGCAGGTCGCAGGCTCGGGCGAAGGAGGCCACCGCGAAGGGGCGTTGCTGATGTTCGTCGCGGGGGTTGCGGGGGCGAGCGCGATGATCCTCCCGGGGGTGAGTGGAGGATATCTTCTCCTGGTGCTCGGCGTGTATGTGCCCGTGCTGAGCGCCATCGACGCCCTCAAAGAGGCCGTCAAGGCCAACGCGCTAGAGAGCGCATCTGACCCCATCCTGAACGTCGTGTTGCCTGTCGGCATCGGGGTCGCGGTGGGAGTCCTGGTGATCAGCAACTTCGTCAAGCTCGTGCTCCAGCGCTATGAACAACCGACCCTCGGCGTATTGATGGGGCTGTTGGTTGGCGCGGTCTTCGGTCTCTGGCCGTTCCAAGAAGGCGTGGCGCCAGAGGTCGGCGAAGTGTTCAAAGGGGAAGTGCTCACCGTGGAGCGGCTCGCCGAGCTCGCACCCGACAAATACCCCACGGTGTTCTACGCACCGTCTTTCAGCGAGGTCATGACCGCTCTGGGTTTGGTTGGACTCGGGTATCTGCTCACGACGCTCGTGGCGCGGATCGGCGGTGCCACTCCCCGCCAACGCAACTAGAGTTCAATTGCTGAGCATCTCGTCGCATTCCGCGCTGATATAGCCGAGCGCAACGAGCTGTCGGCAGAGCTCAGGAGTCATCGGCTGCTTCTCTTGGCTCAAGCGCTTCGCCGCGGACCTGCCCGCCGTAGCGGCCAGCCACTTCCCCCGGTCTCGTGCGCCGAGGAACTGTCCGTGAAGCGTTCGAAGGTAGCGTTGCGCGATGGGATTGGCGCGACCATCGAGTTCCTTCTGCTCCCAGGGATCATTTTGCAAATCAAAGATCACCTGCGAAAGATTGCCGCGGATGATCAGCTTCCAGTCGCCGCCGCGGATCACGCGGCGATGGTCGAGGAAATCGCTGAACGCGACGTAGGGCCCCATCGGCCAATCGCCTCGAATGAAACCCATCAAGCTGTGGCCTTCGAACTCTTGGGGGATCGGAACGCCGGTGGCTTCGAGAACGGTGGGCCCGATGTCCGTCGTGCTGACGACAGGCCCGACCCGCGCGCCCGCTGGAATGACCCCGGGCCAGCGAAACAGTAGCGGAACGCTGAGAAGCTCTTGGTAGACCGAATGGCCGTGGCCCCATGAGCCATGCTCCTGAAACTCCTCACCGTGGTCGGAGGTGATCACGACGAGAGTGTTGTCATCGAGACCGAGCTCCTGAAGCTTGACGAGAAACCTTCCGAAGTGCTCGTCGTGATAGCTGATCTCGCCGTCGTGCAACGCTTCGATGCGCGCCCTGTCGCGCTTGGTAAAGGAGTATTTCTTCGGGTTCTTCTTAGCCTCGTCGAGCATCAAGTGGGTCCGGCGATTCTGAACCTGACCCTTGTATGGCGCGGGGTCGTACATCTTCAAGAATTTGTCCGGTGGGTCGTAGGGGACATGTGGATCGATCGTCTGGATGTATGCGAAGAAGCGCTTGCCCTTGTTCTTCTCGATCCACGAAGCCGCTTCACCGAATACGTTGGAGGCATTGGTGTTGCGACGCTCTCGAATGTAGTTTGTGTAGTGGTCCCATCCCTGGTCGAACCCGAACGCGTTCGACACGTATCCGTTGGCGATGAAGCTTGCCGTCTCGAAGCCGGCCTTTTGATAAACCTCACTCAACATGAGCGCCGACTTCGGGAGCTTCGATGCGTCTTCCTTGGTGTTGTGCGTCGCTGGATGGAGCGAGGTCAGCACGCTGGCGACCGAAGGTTTGGTCCAGTTCTCGGGAGATTGAGGCCGCTCGAAGACGACCCCCTCCGCTGCAAACGCATCGAGCGCAGGCGTTTTCACACGCGTCTTTGGGTTGTAGATCGAGAGCTTGCTCGCCCTCAGGGTGTCGATGAGGAGGACGATGACGTTGCGGGCGGGCTTGTCGATCGTAAGCGGTTGGCCTGACTTCTTCGTGATTCGGACGTCGCTCAGCGCAACCTCCGCCGAACCCGCGTTGCGAAACCGAACGCGGACGACATCGCCGGTGAGGCTGCTCAACGAAACTCGGTGATCGGACCAGACGCCCCGCACTGGCAATTCCTGGCGGGTGACCTTTCGGTCGGTGTTCGTCGCGATCTCGAGCGTGCCTACGCCCTCGGTCGTTGCCGCCGTGCCGAACACCAACGACGCGTCCTCCGGCACCTCGATGAACCAGTCGGCCTGCGCCCGGGGTGCAAGGCGAACGGAACGTCGGCTCAGACCGCCGACCGAGAGCTCCTCAACGGCGATTCTTACGGGCGGGACGGGAGCTTCCCCCTGTGGCGCGACCGCTTCGAGGCGTACCCAATCGACGGCAAACGAACGGGCCTTGCCGCGAACCTGACGGGTCTTGGTGGCGCGAAACAGGATCGCGTTTTCCCCAGGCTGGACGTTCTTACTCGGCAGAGGGACGACGAGCTCGACGAAGCCCTCGTTTGGAGATGCACGCACTTCCTTGAGCGTCTTGCCGTTGAGGTATGTGATCAGCGGCCCGGAGGCGTACGCTTTTGCCCGAATTCGGAGTTGCATCGGCTGTGTGTCTTCTATGGGCAGGTAGAGCCGGGCCGTTTTTCCAAACGTCGACACGGGGCTGCCCCCCTCTTCGAGCTCGCCCTGCCAACCGCTGTTCCAGTTGCCGTTGGTGTACTTCAGGCGCGAGGCGGTTCCGAAGTCGATCAATAGACCGGCCGGATCGTAGACATCGGCGAGATGAGCGAGCGCCAGCAAGTCCATGTAGATCGACGTGCCCGTGGCTGCGGCGGCGGGCGGTGGGGCTGCCGAAACCGGCAGCTCCACTCGAGCCTCTGCGTGCACCTCCTCTTGGACAGCCTCCCCGGGTGGCGACTCCGAGTTCCCGGCGGCCTCCGAGCATCCAGGTCCCGACACGACAAAGACAAGAAACAGCGCCAAGCGGCTCTTCATGGGCTTCCCCCTACGCGTTCGGCTACCACGGTCAGGGCGGTGGAGCAACGGAGCCGGTGCCATCCCCTCCTTGTCGTGGTGTGCTAAGTCTCGGTCCTCATGGACGGTAACGGGCAGCCGCGGGAATGGAGCGTGAAGAAGAGCGCGAAGCTCTATCAGGTCAAGGGCTGGGGTGAGCCCTACTTCCGAATCAACCAGCGCGGCCACGTGGAAGTGCGTCCCGATCCAACTGTCGACAAGGCGATCGATCTGTATGACCTTACCAAACAGCTTGGTGAACGTGGGATTGATCTCCCGCTTCTGATCCGGTTTCCGAACATCATTCAAGACCGGATTCGGCTACTCAACCAGTGCTTCGAGCGTGCAATCGCGGAGTATGGGTACAAGGGCCGGTATCGAGGCGTCTTTCCGATCAAGGTCAACCAGCAAAGACACGTCGTCGAAGAGATCGTCGAATCGGGTCAGCCGTGGCGTTTCGGTTTAGAGGCGGGCTCAAAGCCAGAGCTCTTGATCGCCCTTGCGGCGATGGACGACGAAGACGGTTTGATCATCTGCAATGGGTACAAAGACCTGGCTTATTTAGAGACCGCGCTGGTCGCGCAACGATTCGACAACACGGTGGTGGTCGTGCTCGAACGCATCGAAGAGCTGGACCTCGCCTTTCGAGCTTCCGAAAAGCTGGGCATACGCCCCTGCCTCGGCTTGCGAGCCAAGCTCAGCAGCAAGGGGATCGGACGCTGGGCGGAGTCGGCGGGCGACCGAGCGAAGTTTGGTCTGACCATGTCGGAGATCGTCCAAGTCGTCGACGAGCTCGAAAAGCGAGACTTGGGCGACTGTCTCAAGCTCCTGCACTTCCACCTCGGAAGCCAGGTCTCGAGCATAATCCCGGTCAAGAATGCGATGCGCGAAGCCGCTCAGATCTACGTCGAGCTCGTGAAGATGGGCTGCACGATGGGTTTCCTCGATGTCGGCGGTGGGCTCGCTGTCGACTACGATGGGTCGAAAACCGACTTCCGGGGCTCGATGAACTACGACCTTCAGGAATACGCGTACGATGTCGTGTTCGCAGTCCAAGAAGCTTGCGAAAAGGCGAGCGTCGAGCCACCTACCATCGTCAGCGAAAGCGGCCGTTCGATCGCAGCCTATCAGTCGGTGTTGATCTTCGATGCGCTCGGCGTCGATTCCGTCCGATTCGAAGACCCGACACCGCCCAGCCCCGAAGACCACCGCATCCTCGATGAGTTCTACGAGACATGGAAAGGGGTGCAGCCGAAAAACGTGCAGGAATCCTGGCACGATGCACAACAAGCCCTCGAAGAAGCCCGGAGCCTTTTCAAGTTCGGCTACCTTGGGATTCGCGAGCTCGCGCGCGCCGAACACTTGTTTTGGAGCTGCTGCGCGAAGATCAGCCAGAGCATGCAACGCCTGAAGTACATTCCCGAGGAGCTCAACATCGTAGAGGAGCTCTTAGGCGCCATCTACTACTGTAACTTCTCACTGTTCCAATCTGCGCCGGACATCTGGGCCATGGACCACCTGTTTCCTTTCATGCCCATTCACCGACTGGACGAGGAGCCGACCGTTCGCGCAAGGCTCGCGGATTTGACCTGCGACTCGGACGGGATCGTGGACCACTTCATCGATGTCGAGGAAGTCCAACGCGGTATCGACCTTCACCAGGTGCGTGAAGGTGAGCCCTATCTCCTCGCCATGTTCCTCGGCGGGGCGTACCAAGAGATCCTCGGCGACCTTCACAATCTATTCGGCGACACCAATGCCGTTCACGTGCGAGTCGAAGACTACGGCTACAGCGTCGCCAACGTCATCAAGGGCGATGCCATCGACAATGTATTGCGTTATCTCCAATACGACCCCGACGAGATGGTCGAGCGAGTACGCAAACAGGCAGAACGCGCGCTCAACCACGGCCGCATGACTCTTCCGCAGCTCCGGACCTTCATGCAGCACTACGAAGAAAGCTTACGGGGCTACACGTATCTCAAAGGCGACGCCTAACCTGCAATGGGCGCCGGCACCTGCTCGTCGAGAACCGACGTAAAACGCTGCGCTTTCGGCCGATTTTCGACACCAGAGGTTCAAACGCCTACCTTGAAACCAGTGGATCGCTCCGAGTTTCAAGAGGCGCTTCTTCAGCAAATGGAGCGAAAGACACACTGGGCTTGGCCAGCCTTCACTGAGGGCCTCGTAGGCAAAGACAAACTCCACATCCACCTCGAGCAAGAGTGGGAAGTGTATGTCCGCGACTTTCCGGTACTCGTCGGGCGGGCCTACGTACAGTGCCCCGTCCCCGAGGTTCGGCGCGAGCTTGCCGAGAACATCTACGAAGAAGAGACAGGCGGGATTGTGGCGGGAAAGCCGCATCCAGAGCTCTTCCTCGAGTACCCACGCGGTCTCAAAATGAACATGGAGCGTTTTGCGCGTGTCGAGCTCTTGCCCGGGGCAGACCAATATCGAAGCTTCCTCGACGATGCGACCACCGCTCGAGGATGGGCCGTTGCGGCCGCGGTCGCGACCCTTTTCATCGAAGGCACCGCCTACGAGAGGCATGAGCTCGATGATTTGGCGCCCGCCCGGCCGACGGCACCGCTCGAGGAACACCCACTGGTGAAACACTACGGTCTCCCCTTGGAATGCCTCGCGCTCACCAAGGCGCACCGGGCAGTCGAAGGAGAGCATCGAAAAGCAGCGTGGAAAGCGATGCTCGATCACGTGCCGATCGGTGAGCGAACGGCGGTCGTCGAAGTCATGGCACAGGCCGTAAGAGCGTGGCGGGCATACCGAGATGCGGTTGCACTGGCCTGCGGAGTAACCCGCAAGACCTTATCGCTCACAGCCTAGGGGCTAAACGCCCAGAAGCTGCTTCTTTTTAACCTTGCCCATTGCGTTCCGGGGCAACTGGCCGACGAACCGGATATCGCGTGGCCTCTTGTGCGGGCTAAGACGCTCCGCGACGAAGTCGACGAGAGATTTCGCCTCGTGAATTTCGCTGCCAGACCGAATGACGACGAACGCTACGATCCGTTGCCCGAGATCGTCGTCGGGTGCGCCCACCACGGCGACTTCTGCAACCGCGGGATGATCCAGCAGGCACGCTTCGATCTCACCGGCCCCCACGCGATACCCTCCGGTTTTGATCAGGTCGGTACTTCGCCGGCCGAGGATCCGAATCGAGCCGTCTTGGGCCCGGGTTGCGAGATCGCCGGTGTAGAACCAACCATCGTTGCCCAATACCTCGGCAGTGGCATCAGGCCGATTGAGGTATCCCGCAAATACGGAGGGACTTCGCACCGCGACCTCCCCCATCGTTTCGTCGTCACATGCATCGATGCGACGGCGCTGGTCGTCTACCAAGACGAGCTCGACGCCGGGCAGCGGAGGACCCACGAATCCGGGCATCGGCGCGAGTGACGCAGGCACCCCGCAGTTGATGAGGGTCTCGGTCAGACCGTAGCGTTCATGCACACCTCGGCCGGTCAACTCACGGATCCGTTCGTGGTCGCGCACAGAAAGAGCCGCGGATCCGGATATGAGCAGCCGTGGGCGCCTCAATGCTTCGACGAGGGCCGCGTCGGACTCTGCTGCTTCCGCAAGCCGGTGGTACATCGTTGGTACCGCAAAGAAGACCGTCTGCTCGTGACGCGAGTCCCTCAACGCTGCGGCGATCCCTTTGGGGGTAAAGCGCGGCACGTGGTGGAGCGCACCCCCCACTCGTAGGCTCCCGAGGAGGCCGAGGACCAGACCGTGCACGTGAACCCATGGAAGCGAGTGAACGACGGTATCGCGATCGGTCCAGTCCCATGCCTCTTTCAAGGCGTCGAGGTTCGCGGCGATGTTTCGACGCGTGATGATGGCGCCCTTGGGAGCGCCGGTGGTGCCCGACGTGTAGAGGATTAGCGCGGGATTGTCGTCGACCGCCAGGGACCGTAGCGATCCCGCCGAAGCGTCGTAGCGCTCCCGAAGACAGATCATCCCGTCAATGTCAGGGGGCGTCGGATGGCCGAAATCGGAAAATGCCAGTTGAGGGGTAGCGTCGTTCACGATGTGGGCGAGCTCGTGTGGCCCGAGCTTCGGGCTGAGGAGCACCGTGATGGCGCCCGCGTTCATGTTGCCTAGGATGGCCGCAGCGGTGCTGGGGGTCGGGTGCGCCCAGATGGCGACCCTGTCACCCGGTCCCGCTCCCAAACCCTCGATTGCGCTCGCGTGACGAAGTGCCGCACCCGCGAGCTCTTGGTAAGTCCACGATTCGTCACCCACGACGAGTGCGAGACGTGACCCGGGAGACACCAATCGTGGGAAGAGCTCGAGCACCGGGATTCGATACCAGCTTGTCGCCCGATTGTCTCGAATACCCCTTGACGCCGCTTACTAATGGGGGCCTGCTATTGGGTCCCACCAAATTCAAAGGAGCAAGCAATGAGCCTGAGGCTAGGAACCACCGCACCGGATTTCGAGGCAGACACCACGGAAGGCAGGATTCGCTTTCACGATTGGGCTGGTGACGACTGGGTGATCTTCTTCTCGCACCCCGCCGACTTCACTCCCGTCTGCACGACCGAGCTTGGCCTCGTCGCCAAGCTGAAGAACAACCTCGCAAAACGCCGCGCCAAGGCACTCGCGATTAGCGTCGATCCGCTCGACTCACACAAAGAGTGGATCAAGGACATCGAAGAAACGCAGGATGTGCGGATGAACTTCCCGATCGTCGCCGACCCGGACCAAAAAGTCGCGACGCTTTACGACATGATCCACCCGGAGGCTGACGCAAAGGTGACCGTTCGATCGGTTTTCTTCATCGATCCCAACAAAAAGGTTCGTGCGACCATCACCTACCCGCCCGCTACCGGCCGCAATTTCGACGAGGTCTTGCGCGTGCTCGACGGGCTTCAGCTGACCGACAGCCACCAGGTCGCCACACCGGGCAACTGGAAAGATGGCGACGAAGTGGTGATTGTGCCTTCGATCACCGACCCGGATGAGATCGCGAAGAAGTTCCCGAAGGGGCATCGCGAGCTCAGGCCCTACCTGCGGATGACGCCGCAGCCCAACAAGTAGTCGCTCTGACGGGCCCACCCCGTGGCGATGCAGTCGCTTCAAGGGGAGATGTCGACGCTTTGAAGCTCGACATCTCCCGTGATGACCACCCGGATGGCATGCGCCCCTTTCGTTAGGCGCAATCTGAGGGGCGCGAGCGGCGGACTAACCGGCTCAAAGCGCATCGCCGCTTCTCCATCGACTTCGACGACGAGGGATCCTTCGCCCTCGGCACGGACTTGGATCGAGTACTCTCGAGTCGACGGCGCAATCAACATCCAGCTGAACCATTCGCTTCCGCCGCTCTTATCGGCCCACGGCAAGTAGCGAAGCCACCACGACGCGTTCCCGGCGCCCTTGGAAACATGCTTCCAGTCGGCATCCTTGGTGCGGAGCGTAGCGGGCAACGTCTGACCATAGGTCGCCTCCCGACGAAGGCTCCGTGAAGCGGCGTTGAGGCTCCGCATGATCGGATAGGTGGCCGCATGCGCGAGGTCGTAGTTGGGCCAGTATCGATAGACGCCCCACACGTTCATGAAACTGCCGGACTCGTCCCAGAGATCGATCATGCGATCGTTGATCTTTCGCGCTCGGTCATCTTTGAGCTTGCACCAGTTCTGGAGCGGAATCTGGTGGAAGTCTCCTCCTACAGACCAGCCGGCTTCATAGGCAACGACCTGAAGCCCGAAGGTTCGCGCATACTTGGACTGCTGCCGGAACTGCTTGGCGAGGTTGGAGTCACCGACTTGGCCTTCCGCCTCGCCCGCATCAAACCCGCTCTCTAGGATCGCATCGGCGCTCGAGATCCGGATGTCGTCGAGCAAAACGTAGTCTTTGCCGCCCCGGCCGACGAACCGAATGGTTCGTTCACCCGGTCGATCGATGCGAAACACAGCACTACCCCACTCCTCCTCAAGGCTGTCGATCTCACGGGTCCACCCCCTCAAATTCCATCTATCTTCGGCGATACGAATGTCGCTCTGACTTCGTGGGCTGACCTTGACCTCATCGACGTAGATGTCGAAGCGCAGATGACCGGGCCATCCATCCCCGGACCCCGCGGCGTTGAACGCGATCGCGTAGTTTCCCGGCTTGGCAAATCGGATGCGTTGTGCGATCGAGCCGTTGCCCAAGATGAAAGCAGCCTGCCGCCCGCTTTTCGGCTTCGCGGGCTCGTCGAGCTCCTTGATACGGCCATCTCCGGTGGGCCGAACGACGCCGGCGGTGCCCTTGAAGGCCCATGCCGAGCCCGACGGAGTGAGCACCCGCGACTTGGATGCGATGGCCGGCGCCTCGAAGCTAGGGTCGCGGACGACCGTGTGCGTCTGGACCCCGGTCTTGTTCGCCAGGCCGTAGTATGTCGCGCCCCCGGCGCCCCACAGATAGTAGCTCGGCGGGTGAGGGTCGATCACATTGGCTTTGGTGCGATTGCCGAAGTACTCGTCTAGAAAATGCAGTGACGAGCTCGCCGTTCTCTGAAAGTTGTCGTACTGGTACTCGAGGAGCATCCGGACGCGGGGGCCCATCGCCTCGTCACCCCACACCCGACGAAACGCATTGCTACAGGCCACGGTGCGCAATGCGTGCCAACGGCGAACGGCACGGATCCCATTGGCTTCTCCTACATCTCCGTCATAGCTCATTGCCGCCCAGGTCGACGAATCTCGTTCGGCTTCACCCGCCGCTAGACTCTGCGCCAGGCTCGTAGAGCCGAATACCCAATTCCAGATCTCGTTTCCGACTTCGACATAGACTCGTAGGTTTGGGTTCAAGGGAGGATAGATCGGATTCGGCGTAGACTCACGATAAGGCTCCTTGCCGTCGGACCCGTAGCGCAACAGGAGCGCGAGCTTCTCGAAGTACGCATCGTCGGCTGCAATGGGAGTCGTGAGGTACAGGTCCTCTCCGGTCTCGTTGGCGAGCATGACCAGGTACTCCCAATTCTCCTGGCCGAGGCTGCTTTGAAAGAAGGCGTCGCCTGGAAGAGCTCGACCGGACCATTCTTTTTCGGTCTTCTCGTTAGCGCCTTCGAGCCAGCGTACGGCCGTGAAGTTGTCTTGCACGATCGCCTTGAAAGGTCGGTACACGATTTCGTCGGACGCATGATGTTGATCGCTGCCGGGCGCCAACGGCCTCATGAGCTTTATTTGGGTGACTCCCGCTCGCCGACTCTCTCCGCCGCGCGAAGCGTTCTCGAAGAACAGCATCGTTCGGGACCCGCGGGCCTTCATGGTTGCTGAAGTCGTATTGCTCGAAGAATCGTAACCGGCGCCCGCTGGAAGCGTACGTTCGAACTGAGCGCCCCCCGCCCGGAAAAGAGGCGGGTTGCCACAACAGGCCTGGCGCAGTTGGGCCTGGCCCTTGAAGCGTATCAAATAGGTTCCGCTGAGCTCACGGTCTTCCGAGCTCATCTCCATCATGATGAGCTCGGTCCCGTTCCGTGTGGGCCAGCCATGATCGTCGACCGATTCCCGCTGCGCACCGTAGCGTGCCGTCTTCATCAGGTCCGCCCAGATATAGCTGACGAACGACGCCGCATTGAGCGCCTGCTGAGTGACGGGATCGATCACCTCGCGCGGGGTGCTCGGGCTCTGCCACGACACAATGCAACGGGCGTTGCCTTTGGTTTCGCGGTACTCGACCTCGATGTCGTAGGGCTGCCCCGCTACCAGCTGAGCCGGTATCGACTCGAACGCTCCCGGTTCGCTCCAACGGTCGACAAGGATTGTCCACTCGGAGTCGTCGGGCTTTTTCAGCTTGATGCGAATCCCATCGTCGGCCTCGCCCACGAACGTGTACGGCTCACCAAACCGCGCCAGAATGCGACCGGTCCAACGCACCGAAAACCGATCGGTTGGAAATGATCGAAAGGGCTCCGCCGACGAACCCCCGACGGGCAGCGTGTCGCCCCAATCGAAATCGATCCGAACATCACGCCGCGTAAACGCCGGCGCGCCCTCGAGCTCGGTGTTGGCGTAATAGGCCCCGAGAACCCCAGAATCGGCGAAACCACCGCCCACGGCATCTGCCGAATGAGCGGCAGTGGAGGCAGGAAACCCCAACAACAAGGCACCCACCAGCATCACCGTCGCTGGCACCGGCACTGGCCCTGACACCGACACTGTCACTGACACTGGCACTGACGCTGTCCCTGACCCTGCCACTGCCCCTGTCACTGCTCTACCGGGAATGTCCCATTGCCATTGCCCCACTCCGCCCAGGATCCGTCGTAGAGCCGCACGTCTTCGTAGCCAATATAGGTAAGCGCCAACCAAGCGAACGAACCCCTCCATCCAGTCTGACAATAGGTCACCGTAGGCGCGGAGGGATCCAGGCCCGCATAAAGCGCTTCGATCTCGGCCACCGGTCGAAGGAGACCCGCCTCTAGATTGGCGGTCCATTGCACGTGGCGAGCGGTAGGAATTCGACCCGCTTCGTATTCGGCGAGAGACCGCGCGTCGACCAGCTGAATCGACGGCATGTCGTAGGGCGCGTCACCGAGCTGCGAAAGCACCCAATCCCCGGTTACTCGAACGTTCTCGTTTAGATCCATGATCGTGTAATCGGTAGCTTCCACGTTGGAGGGCTCGTTGTCTACCGTTCCGCCCGCGTCCAGCCACGCAGCATATCCTCCGTCGAGATAGCGAACATCCCCGTGTCGGTAATACTCGAGCGTCCACACGACGCGTGCGGGGTCGTATTCGGGGAACTCGCCGTACACCACGGCAGTCGATCCGTTGCGAAGGCCGGCGTCCCCTAGCACTGGCTCGGCAAGCACTGGGGAGGCCACCTGCGAGGGGACGTCTCCGTCGCTCATCGCGAGCTGCTCCGGCCTGAGACGGATCGCGCCCGGGATTCGACCCGCTGCGAATGCGGGCGCGCCGCGCGTGTCGACGGGTTGCAGATTCGGGTCGCCGAGGTTCGCCTTCAACCAGTCCACATCGACGACCAGCGAAGACGCTGCCGGCGAGCCACCGTCGGGAAGCGAGCCATCCGGGACGCCTCCATCGGTCCCGTCCACTGCGCTTCCGCCGCACCCTACAAGCGCTCCGATCAAAACCGCGCCAAAGATCTTCAAATCCATCCGGTAACTCTACCGGAAACAGACGAAATGCGGTACGAGGCTTCAACGATGTTCAAGCCCGAAAAGACCGTTGTCATCGCAAACCCAGCGGCGGGTCACGGTTTTGTCGGAGACAACTGGCCGACTCTCGGCGCCAAGGTTCAAGAGGTGCTCGGCCCCGTCCGTTTGCGGCTGACCGAATCGGTGGGGCACGCGACCGAGATCGCACGGGACGCGGTAACAGGAGGCGCCCGGACCATAGTCTCGTTTGGCGGCGACGGCACCCACAGTGAGGTCGTCGATGGCATCATGCGATCGGGGCGCAATCGCGACGTAGCACTCGGGATCTTGCACGCCGGCACCGGCGGTGACTTTCGGAAGATGATCGAGGGGGCAGACGAGCTCGAACGCGGATGCGCAATCATTCGTGACGGAGAGCCGCTTCCGATCGACATCGGTTGGGTCGAATATGCGCAGGACGATGGACACCGGGCGAGTCGCCACTTTCTCAATATTGCATCGATGGGAATGAGCGGACTGGTCGACCGCTATGTCGCAGCATCGCGATCGCGCCGGAGCGGTAAGGCGAAGTACTTTCTGGCAACGCTTCGCGCGCAACTCGAGTATAAACCGGCCCGGATACGTCTGCGGGTGGACGGAGAAGACCAAGGCGAGCACGATGTCAGCGTCGTGTGCGTATGCAACGGGCGCTGGGCTGGGGGCGGCATGATGTTCGCACCAAAGGCACGGGTGAACGACGGCGAATTCGACATCATCGTGATGCGGGCCACTTCCACGCTGCGAGGCCTTCCCGTCATGGCAGGCCTTTATCGAGGCACACACACCGAATCATCGACGGTCAGCACGTTCCGCGGCAAGCATGTCGAGGTCGATGTCGCCGCAAACACCGCTTACATGGACATCGATGGCGAAGCCCCGGGCACGGGGCCTGCAGAGTTCCGGATTCACAAGGCCGCGATCGGCGTGTTCGGGATCGGGCAAGAGTTCCTTTGAGCATGCCTCGTCCCTATTTCGGCCCGACTACGCCCTTTCCGTTCGCACACCGCGGCGGCGCAAAGAGATGGCCAGAGAACACGCTCCTCGCGTTTCGCTCGTCGGCGGACCTCGGCATTCGACACATCGAAACCGACCTACGCGAAACGGCGGACGGTCATTTCGTCTGCTTCCACGACGACACGGTCGAGCGGATCACGAACGGCCGCGGCTTCGTTCGTGACTACACACTGAGCGAGCTTCAGCAGCTCGACGCCGCCCATCGGTTCGAGCGCGGCGGTAGCTACCCCTATCGCGATCAGGGCGTTCGGATTCCGTCTCTCGAAGAGGCGCTCTCGCTCGACGCTGACCTCCACTACAATCTCGACCTCAAGGCGAAAGACCCGACAGGGGCGCGGCGGCTTTGGGAATTCATCTCCCACCACCGAATTCACGATCGAGTCCTCGTCGCCTCCGAGCATGACGAAGTCGGCGACGCTTTCCGCAAGCTCAGCAAGGGCCTGGTCGCGACGTCGGCAGGGCGTCGTGGCGCGCTTGGCTTTTGGCTGCGGTTTCTTTCGGGAACGGCTAGAAGAGCCTCGTTCGCCTTCGATGCGCTCCAGATTCCGCCGACGTACCACAATCTTCGCATCACCACGCCGCGTTTCGTAGATGCCGCGCACCATCACGGGATCCAAGTGCACGTTTGGACGATCGACGACCCCGCACGGATGCGTGAGCTGTTAGACGCGGGGGTCGATGCCATCATTACCGACCTGCCCGATGTTCTCCTTGAGGTGCTCGCCAAACGCTAGCCATCGAAACGATCCTGTGTTGTGATGGGGTCACGACGATGAAACAGCCCATGCTCCTCTTTGCGACCGAACGCTACCAAGAGCTTGGCGACGACATCTCCGGAGCGGGAAGTTTCGACCTCGGCGTCGTCGAGCGCAAGATTTTCCCCGACGGGGAGCGGTACCGCCGGATCGAAACCGACGTAGCAAGACGTGATGTGACCGTGGTAGGCGGCACCATAGATGACGCCGACACCCTGGAGATCTATGACCTCGCGTCCGGTCTCGTACAGCAGGGGGTCCATACGCTGACGCTCGTGCTGCCTTGGTTTGGCTATCAAACGATGGAACGAGCCTCGAAGCGCGGCGAGATCGTCGCCGCAAAGAACCGGGCGCGACTACTATCCTCGATTCCCACAGCCGGTTCGGGCAACCGCACAGTGCTGATAGACCTTCACTCCGAAGGCATCCCCCACTATTTCAGCGGCGACATTCGACCCGTGCACCTTCAGGCTCGCTCCGTGGTGCTTCAAGCGATTCGCGACTTCGGCGGAGAGGACTTCGTCCTTGGTGCCACCGATGCAGGCCGGGCCAAGTGGGTCGAGCGGCTCGCAAACGACCTCCAGGTCGACGCGGGATTCGTCTTCAAGCGCAGATTGTCCGACACCGAAACCGACATCACCGCACTGGCCGCCGACGTAGAAGGCCGCTCGGTGGTGATCTACGACGACATGATCCGCACCGGTGGCTCGCTGCTCTCGGCCGCGCGATCTTACCAAGAAGCCGGGGCAGGCGAAGTCTACGCGGTTTGCACCCACGGTGTGTTTGCGAAGGAGTCACTCAGCAAGCTCCGGGCGAGCGGCGTATTGAAGGGAATCGCCTGCACCAACACGAGGCCTCATGTGCAGGCGCTCGCAGACGGGGATTTTCTGCGGGTGTACTCCGTGGCAGGGCTGATCGCGCAGTTTCTCGAGGAAAGCGTCTGAGGCGCTACGCGGACCGTGACTGACGCTGACACCGGCGCTATCACCGGCACCGACGCTGACACTGTCACTGACGCTGACACTGGCACTGTCACTGACACTGGCACTGACGCTGACACTGGTAGCAGGGGCTTGCGGAAGACGTGGTGGCGGCGATACGCTTTCTGCCTATGCCGCGAGTCATCATCGAGAGTCGGTTCAATGGCCCTCCTGATTCCGGAAACGGTGGCTACAGCTGCGGGGTTGTCGCCAGTGCTATCGAAGGGCCTTCGGTCGTGACGTTGCGAAAGCCGCCACCGCTCGAGCGGGAGCTCGTCTTGGCGACAGAAGGCGGCGGCCAGGCTGTTTTGCGGGACGGCGAAACCGTGATCGGCGAAGCAATTGCCGAGCAGCTCGAGCTTGATCTTCCAAAGCCACCGTCGTTCGACGAGGCGGTCGAAGCATCCAAGAGGTTCCCGGGGTACGAAACGCACGTCTTTCCAACCTGCTTCGTCTGCGGTCCGGGCCGATCCGCCAACGATGGCATGAACATCTTTCCTGGTCGGATCAACGAGCGCGATCTAGTCGCGTCTCCATGGACACCCGATTCCTCGATGCCCAACGACAACAAACGCATCGACGATAGAATCGTCTGGGCCGCCCTCGATTGCACGAGCTATTTTCCTCACGCCGGGACTCCTGCCGTCCTCGGGCGCCTCCACGGCAAGCTTCTCCGCGAGGCGCGGGTCGGGGAGCGGTATGTCGCCATCGGTTGGAAGCTCGGCGGCGAAGGACGAAAGCTCTGGTCCGGGAGCGCAGTTTTCGACCAAGATGGAAATCCCTGCGCGATAGGCCGCGCCACCTGGATCGCCCTCAAGACCGAACAGGCAGATTTCAAGGTCGCCCGCTGAGGTTCCTGAGCCTCTTCGGGACGACTATCGAGCACGGGACCATCCCCAGTACCTCGACTTCTAGCTCGCGATCTCCAGGACGGCGCGAAAGCGGATCGTGTTTTGCATGACTTTCGCGAACGCTTCGTCGGCACCCTCGAGAGGGAAGCGCTCGACCTGGGGGCGCACATCGGTGAGTGCAGAAAAGCGCATCGTGTCTTCGCTATCGATCGCCGAACCGCTCGGCCAGCCGTGGATCATCTTGCCCGAAAGCATGCCGAAGGCGTTGACGGAAAAAGGATCGGGCGCCGCGGCCACGAGCATGAGCTTGCCACGACCGCTCAGGCCGTTGACCACGCCTTCGATCGCCTTGCCACTCGGGGCGGTCGCCAAGATCACGTCGGCACCCCCGAGTTTTTGAAGCTCCTTCACTTCGTCTTGCGCAGTCGCATCGATATATTGGTGCGCGCCGAGCTTTCGGGCGAGTGCTTCTTTGTCTTTGCCGCGGGAGAGGGCCACCGTGTGAAAGCCCATGCGATTCGCATATTGCAGCGCCAGATGGCCGAGCCCACCGACGCCTTGTACGGCAACGACATCGCCCGGCCGGGCGCCGCTGTTTCGAAGCGCGTTGTACGTGGTGATCCCGGCGCACAGGAGAGGAGCTGCATCGACCGCACTGAGCGCATCCGGAATCCGTGCCACCGCCTCCCACGGACAGACCAAGTACTCCTGGTAACCCCCATCATAACTGATGCCGCAAACCTTGGGGCTCTTGCAGTTGAGGAAATCACCGCGGCGGCAAGGATCGCACTTGAAGCAGTGGCCGCCATGCCAACCCACACCGACTCGGTCGCCGACGGAGAACAAGTCGACGCCGTCGCCAAGCGCGTCTACCGCTCCGGCAACTTCATGTCCTGGGACCCTCGGGAGCTCGAGGCCGGGAAACTGACCGAACTTCACGAAAGCGTCACTGTGACAAATGCCGCAGGCCTCGACTTTGATTCGAATCTCACCTGGCCCGGGCTCGGGGATCTCTCGCTCATCGAGCTCAAACGGGCCACCAGCCTCTCGCACGACCATTGCCTTCATGACGACGCCTCCTCGGCGATCGGTATAGGGCCTGCCGGTCAGGTGGCAACGCCGACGGTACAGCAGGGCGGCCTTGTAGGCCTGGTCCAAATTTGCCTCGCCGTTCCCATTGCTCGATCCTGAAGTGGATAAATTGGGGGACGACGATGAGCGATGGTCCGACAAACCGCGTCCGATGTGAGGAGCACGGGCTGATCTACGATCCGACTGTTGACTCGGGATGCATCGTTTGCCGACGCGGCCAAACGCCGTCTGAGCCAACAGCGAATGGATTGCCGTCCAAAGCGACCGTCGCACTCGTGATGTCCCTGTCGGTCCTGGTGCTAGGCGGCCTCGTGGGAGGGATCTATGTCTACTTTGACCGACTGCAGGCCCGCATCGAAGCAGACGGCCCTACGGAGCCGGAGGTCGGTCAAGTCGTCGCTGCGTTACCAGGCATCCTCGGACACAAAGGGACGATCATGCTCGGACGCAAGGGAACCGACGAGTACGGATACCCGAAGGATCTTCCGGATAAGCTCACGCTCCTGAGCCTCCTGCGCGAGAAGCGCTTCGAAGAGCTGTCCGCGCACATCGAGTCGTTTCAGTCAGCATTCGAGGAAGATTTTCGAAATGAGTGGTGGATCGCGGTGGCCATGGGGGCTTTCTCGACCGCTGACCGAGACATCGGCAATGCGATCGACCACTGGGTGGAAGCGACTCCCAACTCCTTCGCCCCATACCTCGCCCGAGCGGAGCACAAGATCTCGCTTGCCTGGCACTACCGCGGCGGAAAATGGGGCTATCTGACCTCCAAGAAGCGATTTAAGAAGATGCGAAAGATCTTGCAGCCCGCCGCCGCCGACGTGGACCGCGCGCTCGAGCTACACCCGGATCTAGTGGAAGCATGGAGCACGCGGCTCAGGTTGGCGACGGGCTTCAATGCGGACGTCGTCACGAAAACCAAGATCCTCGAGGACGGTCTTCGCCACTGTCCATACTGTTTCGGCATCCGGGGCACGTATCTCATGAAGATCGAACCTCGTTGGGGCGGCTCGTACGAACTCATGGAGCGCAAAGCAGCGGACTGGCAGTATACCGATAAGAATCCGAAACTCCGGCAGCTGCTCGGTTTCGCGGACCTCGACCGATGCCAACTTCTTGCGGAGAAGAAGCCTCACAAGGCGCTGGGCTACTGCAACCGGGCGCTCGACCACGGTGCTCATGCGGCCTTCTTATCGGCGAAAGGTGTCGCGTTAACCGAGCTCGAACGCTACGACGACGCTGTCGACATGTTCAGCCAAGCCCTCGACATCCTTCCGCAAAGCGTGAGGTCCCTGAACGGTCGGGGCTATGCGTTCTTCAAAGCCGAACGCTACGACGAAGCAGCCCGAGACTACGTGCTCGCCACGCGGCTCGACCCGGTCAATGGACACGCCGAAAGGAACCTTCACCACATCCTCGCCATGCTGGTGAGAGCTGCCTACGAAAAAGGGGAGGCCGGCAAGATCGACGAGGCGATCGTCGAATACACACGCGTGCTTCAGATGCACCCACGCTACGCGCATGCATTCCTGTACAGGGGCCTGGCGTACGACCGAGAAGGCGAGTTGGAGCTCGCAGAACAAGACTATTTGAAGGCGATTGAGCTGGAGCCGACCAATGTCGAGGGATATCGCGGGCTGGATCACGTGCTCTTTCAGCAGAAGCGCCTCGACGAGATCGTCGAATATTGGACTCGCTATCTCAAACTGCGGCCCAAGGACGCGACGGCGCTCTACGAAAGAAGCGGGACCTACCATCGCAAGGGGGAGAGCGAGCTTGCCAAGCGCGACGTCAGCGCAGCCTGCCGTCTCGGAAACCAGAAAGCCTGCGAGACCGAGAAGCGATTCTACCCGTCTCGCTAAGCCTTTTTCATGTTCTTCCTCGCGATCGCCAGCCGCTCGCCGAGAAAGCTGCGGGCGGGGTCGGCGACAGAGCCCGTGAGCTTCTGCCACCCACGCGCATCATCATCGTAAACGACTTTCCACTCAGGCGCGACGGTACTCGCCAGATGGTCTGGCTCGAGGGTGCCCTTGAGTGGCTCACCAGCGGCCTGGAAGAGAGCTGGAATCGCCGCGCGTCCGAGAGCGCCGAACGGAAGCATGCCGGGCACGCGGTACGTCATCGCCAGCTCGCTCCCGGCAGCCGAAAGCCGGGTCAGCTGCTCGAGCGTGTCGCGAATCGCGCTGAGCGGGAGGTACATTGCGACGCCCTCCCAGATCCACATGCTCGGAGCGGCCGAACGAAACCCTGCCCGTTCGAGGCGTTCTGAAAACCGCTCTCTTTCGAAGTCGACCGCCACGTAGCGAACCTCGGCGCGCGGTGTGCGTCTACCAATGCGTCTCCGCTTGTATTGCTGGGTCGCTGGATGATCGACCTCAAACACGGTGGTGCTCTCCAACGCGGGCAAACGCCACGCGCGCGCATCGAGCCCCGCTCCTAGAATCACGACCTGATCGACTCCCGATCGAAGCGCCGCGGCGAGGTGCGTATCGATCGCTTGGGTCCGAAGCACTGCGTGATCGATGAGCCCGAGCGAAGTCAGGCGCAAGGCATTGCGATAGAAGGGAGCAGCACCCCCAAGGCGACGCGGTGCATCGGCCATTCTCCCGAGCCAGGGCGGCAAGAGATCTCTCGCTACCGGATCGAGGACCTCGTCGCCCACCCCGAGCCCGCGTGCAAACGAAACCACGAACGACGTACCGCTTGGCAAACCTTCTCGCATCGGCACATAGTACGTCCAGCGCGATTGCGCGGCCAAGGAGGTTTCCATGGACACGTGTGCTCACGAGGGATGCCACTGCGACGTCTCGGAAAACTACGTCGAGCAGGACGGCAAACGCTACTGCAGTACGGAGTGTGCCCAAGGCCAATCCTGCGGCCACGATGGGTGCACCTGCGGCGAAGCCGCCGAATAGCCCGGGCCCGCGAGGTTCGCTCGACCGCGGCGAGTACCCAACTTTTCAGGCGCAGACAAGGTCTCCACCTATAGTCCTGCCATGCGACAATTGCCTCGACTATGCTGCTTGTGCCTGTGCATCCTGGCCTTGGCCTGTAAAGGTGGTGGCGGGACTGACGGTCAGGGTGGCGGCCCCGGTGGAAATGGTGGCGTCGACGGCGGAAGCGGTGGTGTCGACGGCGGCGGAAACGGTGGTGTCGGTGGTAGCTCAACCACCGATTGCGACCCGGGTTCGATGCGCGATTGCTACACGGGTCCAGCTGGTACCGAAACCATGGGCGCTTGCACAATCGGCTCAGAAACCTGCAACGCAGAGGGCACGGACTGGGGCGCGTGTATCGGAGAAGTCGTGCCAACCCCCGAGGTTGATACGCCGCCGGGACAAACCCCAGTCGACGAAGACTGCGACGGCATGATCGACGAAGCACCGTAGTGCCAGTGTCAGTGCCAGTGTCAGTGTGAGGTCGCTAGTCACCCCCGGGAGGGTGGTCTAGACTCGCCTCCCGTGGATGCGCTCAACCTGATGGCGCTCGAGACGCTTGCCAAGCGTGAGCTGTCGGAGATGACCTGGGGTTACTACTACGGTGGGGCCGACGACGAGGTCACCTTGCGCCGCAACCGGAACGCGTATCAGGACATCGCCCTCCGCTACCGAGTGCTCGTCGACGTCAGTCGGCGCAACCTCTCGACGACCGTGTTGGGCAGCGAGCTCGAGCTCCCGGTGTTGGTTGCGCCGACCGCCTTTCACAAGCTCGCGCATTTGGACGGCGAAGTCGCCACCGCTCGCGCCGCAACCACGGCCGGAACGACGATGGTCCTGAGCACCCTGAGCACGACCGGAGTCGAAGAGGTCGTGTCCGCGGCCGAGCGCGACATCTGGTTTCAACTCTACGTCTACCGAGACCGTGGTGCGACCGAGGCGCTGGTGCAGCGCGTGCACGCGGCGGGCTGCAAGGCTCTGGTGCTCACGGTCGACGCGCCGCTGCTCGGTCGTCGGGAGCGAGATATCCAGACTGGTTTCGCGTTGCCGGAGGGGATGGGGATCGAGAACATGCTTGCCGACGGCTATGCACGGGTGGACGCCGCCGAGGGCGACTCGGGTCTGGCGGCCTATTTTGCGCGACTGCTCGACGCCTCCCTCTCCTGGAAAGACTTGGATTGGCTGCGCTCGATCTCTCCCATGCCGGTGCTGGTCAAAGGCATCGTCCGGGCCGACGACGCCCGACGTTGCCAGCGAGGTCGGCGACGAAACTCCGACCTCGCCATGGCCCTAGCAGGCTGCCCGACGATTGCCGACATCAGCGCCGACCTGATCGCATCGAAGTTGCGCTAGAGCGCTTCGTAGTAGACGCAACCACGAAGCGTCGAAGACCCACACTCGCAATTCTGCTCGAATGTGGCCGCGAATCGCTGGAGCTGAGCGCCATTCACTTCGAGCTCGTGGATCTGATAGCGGGCGCAGAGCTGATTGCAGCCACGACCGTCACCAGACATGTTGAAACCGGGACGGCCTAAGTCCTCGAATGGAAAGCGTTGCGCGTCGCCGTAGACCTGAGGCTGCAGTGGCTGCCCCAGCTCTTGAGAGGAGAACTCCAGGTTCCACGAGGAGCCCTGGTCTGGGTCGGTGGGCCGTAAGAAGAAGTCGATCAAGTCCGGCTCGCCTTCAGGGTTCACGGTGACCGACCAAGTCGTGTCGACGATCGTGTCGATCCACGGGTGAACCCAATCTCCCTCATCGCCGTCGAGGAAAAGGACGCTGCCTCCACCCGCGCAGCCGGCCATGGACCCGACGCCTTCGGGCGCGACGAGACGAATCTCCTGAGACATCGCGACGACGCTCTCAGGAGCGTTGGCGAGGGCGAGCGTGATCTGAAACGGCCCATCGCATCCCGGGAAGATGGCCGAGTTGCAAGCGGTGTAGAAGGTCGTCGCCCCCGTGTTGGAAAGCTTCCGGACGGAGTCGGTAAACGTACCGAACCCTGGACTCGACACGCCGAACAGAACGTTCTCTTGAGACGGTGTCCCGTCGGCGAGGGTACCGATCGCAAACACAGGCAGCTTCGAATACCCGTCCGAAGAGATCTCCGTGGCGGCGACCCGAACTTCGTAACGGCTTTGCGGCGCCTCCCGCTCATCTGGAACGCATTCGTCCCCCACTTGTCGGGTGCCTTCGCCACAAGTGAGCGATTCGTCGGGCACACAAAGCTGACCTTCGAGATGGGTGCCGGCGCCGCATTCGACATCCGACTCGACGAGGGTCGTGTTGGTATCACCGCACGCTGAGACGAGGAGGCTAACGACTAATAGACAGCTCTTCGTGCGCGTCATAAGCGAAACCTACACAGACAAGCCTCGTTTGTCCCTAAATTTCGCTCGACGAATGCCCGGCACTTTGACGAGACGCTGAAAACAGCCGACGCGCGTTTCCTACGCCTAAGTTACTATCGGCCTTGCGGCATGGAAGAACTTTCCGACAAGCAAGCCGAAACCTTGCGGGAGCAGCTGGTCGAGCTGGTCGCCGAGCTCGAAAACACCCTGCGCGCCAACGCGGACTCGGCAGATCCGGTGGTGCTCGATCAGAGCACGGTGGGCCGGCTATCGCGCATGGACGCGATGCAGCAACAAGCCATGGCAAAAGCCACGCGCGAAAAAGCCCAACTTCGCCTGACCCAATGCAAGGTCGCCCTCTCCATCTTCGACCGCGGTGAGTATGGTCTATGCCGCAAGTGCGAAGAACCGATCGGCTACCGGCGCCTGTGCGCCAAACCCGAGGCACCGTTTTGCCTAGAGTGCCAGCAGGCCGCGGACGTTTAGACCTCACCGAGGCTCGCTGGCACTGGCACTGACACCGGCACTGACACTGACACTGACACTGGCACTGGCACTGACACTGGCACTGACACTGGCGCTGGCGCTGGCACGGACGCTGGCGCGCACACTGACACTAGCACTGGCACTGTCTTCGAGGAGTAGGTGACCGGGGCCGGGCCGCCGGCATGTCCTCGAGCGCGAGTTCCGCAGGCGCCAACCCATCTCTCCGACCCACGACTGCTGCAGGGACTCGACAGCGCTGCTAAACATCCCCGCCGAGGATGTTTGAGCGGGCGAGGGCGTGCCGGCGGCCCGGCCCCGGTCACCGGTTGATGCAGAGTGTTGCGCGCTAGTTGCGCCCAAACGCCCGGATGTGCTTGACCAGCTCTTCGATCTGCGTCCCGCTCAATAGATCGGCGAAAGACGGCATGTTGGGGGGTTTCCCGGCAGCGATCGTTTGGGCGATCCTGCGGTCGTCCATGCTTGCCTGCCAGTCTGCGCTGGTGAAGTTCACCGATGCCTCTCTGCCGCCCTGCCCCGTCGGCCCGTGGCATCGCGCGCACTTGCCTTGCCAGAGGAGCTCACCGACTGTGAGATCGGGTCGTTCTTGTTGAGGGACGCGGGTGGGGTCGACCAGATTTTCGGGAGGGTGGGCGTGGTCGGCGGCGGTCCACACCCGTAGTGGTTCCGGGTCGGTGGAACAGGCAGCCACGAAGCACGCCGACAGCAGCGCCCATACGAGGATCACACTTTTCAACACTCGCCCCCCGTAGCCTATCCGCCGATCAAGCTCATTCCGACGTGCTCGTGCTCATGCGCGTCGGCATCGAGAAAGTAGTGCCCGCGGTCCTTGCCGGAAAGCGACCACACCATCGCCCATGCGAGATCCAGGTCGCTCCCCCCAGCGCGCATGATGTTCCTCAAGTTGATCGCACGCCTCGAAGCGAGACAGGCGCGAATGTCGCCGCGTGCCGTCACACGTACTCGATTACAGGTGTCGCAAAACTCGTTGCTGATCGGCGTAATGAACCCGACCCGATGACCCGAGCCGTCGCTCGCCGAGAGGTAGCGGGCCGGCCCGTGCCCCTCGACCCCGGTCGCAGTGGCTTTGTACAGCCGGTCGCCAAGCGCCGTGATCACGGCATCAGCGTTCATCCGCATGCTCGACGGCAGCTTCGCGCCCTCGCCGAGCGGCATCAGCTCGATGAAACGAGGCGTCACACCGAGGGACCAGGCGAACTCCACGATCCGGACGAGCTCGTCATCATTGCGACCCCGAAGCGGCACCGTGTTGAGCTTGACCTCGAGGCCCACATCGAGGGCCGCATGGATGCCCGCAAGGACGCGTCCCAAATCACCACCACGCGTGATCTCGTGGAAGCGCTCCGCGTCGAGGGTGTCGATCGAAATGTTCACCCCGAACAACCCGGCGTCGCGAAGCGGCCGCGCGAGCTCCGAGAGCCGTGTCGCATTGGTGGTCATCACCAGTTGCTCGACTTCGGTGCGCCGGTCGATGAGTTCGACCAGGCGAACGATGTCTTTGCGCACCAGGGGCTCACCACCGGTCAGTCGAACGCGCCGAATGCCGGCAGCCGCAAACACCGAGACCAATCGGGCTGCCTCCTCGAACGTCATCAACTCAAGCCGGAGCGCATGATCCTCCTCACCGCTCGGGGGCATGCAGTAGACGCATGCAAGATCGCAGCGGTCGGTGACGCTCAGGCGAAGATACGTGTAACGCCTGTCGCGCGAGTCTCGGAGGAGAGGCATCGCCTCGAAATCGTCGGGACGCGGCGGCCAGTCATCATAGACCGCAGAGCGGCTCTCTACGAGTGGCAGTCGGCGCATCGAGCAGAGTGTAGAGATGGTTCCGAGCGGGTCAACGAGGCCGTGCGCCTTGACATCGTCGGGGGTCGATCCACGCTCACGGCTCGACTGAATCCCCATTCATTTCAGGAGCTCAGCGCATGCAATCAAATGGAAAGCGCGTAGCGATCGTTGCAGGCTTGCGAACGCCGTTCGCAAAGCAATGGACCGCCTACCGGGAGGTCAGCGCCCTCGACCTCGCCAACATCGTCGTCGCGGAAATGCTGCAACGGATCGACCTCGACCCGCACGAGATTCAACAGGTCGTCTACGGCCAGGTCGTCCCTTCGGTCGAAGCGCCGAACATCGCGCGAGAGGTGGTCCTCGCGACCGGGATGCCGAGAGAGATCGAAGCCTACAGTGTGTCGCGTGCATGCGCGACGAGCTACCAGTCGACCGTCAATGTCGCCGAGGCGATCATGGCCGGCGCCATCGACACGGGCGTTGCGGGCGGTGCAGACAGCGCGAGCAACGTTCCGATCACCGTCTCGAAGCCCTTGGCCGACGCGCTGGTCGCCGCCACGAAAGCCCGTAGCATCGGTGAGCGGATGCAGGCCTTTGCTGGGCTTCGGCCGCGTGACCTCGCACCGGTGCCGCCTGCCATCAAGGAGTACTCGACGGGGCTCACCATGGGTGAGAGCGCCGAGAAGATGGCGAAGGAGAACCACATCACGCGGGAAGCCCAAGACGAGTTCGCGCATCGGAGCCACTCGCTGGCTGCCAAGGCCTGGGCCGCGGGCAAGTTCGACGACGAGGTGATGGAGGTGTTCGTACCAAACCGCTTCCAAGAAGAGATTCGCGAAGACAACCTCATCCGTAAGGACACGGCGATCGACAAATACGCCAAGCTCAAGCCCGCCTTCGACCGTAAGCACGGCACCGTCACGGCCGGCAATAGCTCGCCCCTCACCGATGGCGCGAGCGCGTTGGTTCTGATGCGGGAGGACAAGGCCAAAGCGCACGGCTTCGACGTGCTCGGCTTTATTCGGAGTTACGCCTTTGCGGCGCTCGACCCGGCGGGCCAACTCTTGATGGGGCCTTCCTATGCAACCCCGATCGCGCTCGATCGTGCTGGGGTGAAGGCATCTGACCTCGACCTGATCGACATGCACGAGGCGTTCGCGGCGCAGATCCTCTCGAACACCCAGGCTTTCGAATCCAAAGAATGGGCCGAAAAGCACCTTGGGCGTTCCGAAAAGATTGGCGCCATCGATTGGGACAAGTTCAATGTCACGGGCGGCTCGATCTCGATCGGCCATCCGTTTGCAGCGACGGGCGCGCGTCAGATCACACAGACCCTTCGTGAGCTCAAGCGACGCGGTGGAGACCTGGCCCTTTGCACCGCCTGCGCGGCCGGTGGCTTGGGCGCAGCTATGGTCTTGGAGGCAGAGTAATGACGCACGAAGGATTGACGATCGACAAGCGAAGCGATGGAGTCGCGGTGGTTCGCATGGACCTTCCCGGCGAGTCGATGAACACGCTGAAGCGCGATTTCGTAGACACCTTCGACGAGGTGTTCACCACCCTCGAGAACGACGCCGACGTGAAGGCCGTCGTATTCACCTCCGGGAAGAAGGACAGCTTCATAGCGGGCGCGGACATCACCATGCTTCAGTCTGTGAAGACAGCCGAGGATGGGGAGCGCGTCTCAAAGGCCGGCCACGGCGCGATGGACCGGATCGAGAAGTTCTCGAAACCGGTGGTTGCGGCGATTCACGGCGTCGCCCTCGGCGGAGGCCTCGAGGTGGCCTTGGCCTGTCATGCCCGGGTCGCGACCGACAGCTCGAAGACCAAGCTCGGGCTACCCGAGTCGCAGCTCGGCTTGCTCCCCGGCGGGGGTGGCACACAGCGACTGCCACGGTTGATCGGAGTCCAGCCCGCGCTCGAGATGATGCTGACCGGCAAACAGGTTCCGGCGGTAAAGGCGCTCAAGCTCGGCCTGGTCGACGACGTCGTGCCCCGATCGATCCTGATCGAGACGGCTGCCGAGCTCGCGCTCGCGCGCATCGGGAAGAAGCCGAAGCGCGACAGTTTCATCGATCAACTCAAGGACAAAGACGCCATCACCGAGTTCGCCCTCGCAAAGAACCCGGTGGGGCGCAAGATCCTCTTCGACCAGGCGCGCAAGAACCTCCACAAGCAAACGCGCGGGAACTACCCGGCGCAAGATCTCATCATCGACATCGTAAGAACAGGGCTCGAACGCGGATTTGAGGCGGGGCTCGACGCCGAAGCGCGTGGTTTCGGCAAGCTACTCACGACACCCGAAGCCGCAAACCTGATGAGTGTCTTCTTCGCCACGACGGCGCTCAAGAAGGATTCCGGCGTAGACGACCCGAGCGTGAAGCCACGCCCAATCGACAAAGTCGGAATGCTCGGTGCTGGATTGATGGGCGCAGGCATCGCATATGTCACCACCGCCTCGGCCAAAATCCCGGTCCGACTCAAAGACCGCGACAGAGACGGCGTGCTGGCGGGCCTTCGCTACATCCGTCGAATCATCGATGGCCAGGTGAAACGAAAGCGACTCACCGAGCGACAAGCCGATCAATTGACGCTGCAAACCACCGCTACGACCGGGTACGAGGGGTTTCAAGACGCTGACGTAGTCATCGAGGCCGTGTTCGAAGATCTTCCTCTCAAGCAGACCATCGTTCGAGACATCGAAGAGGTCGGCAAAGACGATGTGATCTTTGCGTCCAACACATCGTCGCTGCCGATCACCAAGATCGCCGAGGCCAGCAAGCATCCGGAAACCGTGATCGGCATGCACTACTTCTCGCCGGTCCACAAAATGCCTCTGCTCGAGATCATCGTGACCGACAAGACCGCCGATTGGGTGACTGCAACCTGCGTCGACCTCGGAAAACGCCAAGGCAAACACGTCATCGTCGTCCACGACGGGGTTGGGTTCTACACCAGCCGCATTCTTTCGCCTTTGATGAACGAGGCAGCGCACTTGGTTGCCGAAGGCGTGCCGATCGAAAAGATCGACACGGCAATGCTCGATTGGGGATTTCCAGTCGGCCCGATCAAGCTCACCGATGAAGTCGGCATCGATGTCGGCGCGAAAGTTGGCGTGATCATGCTCGAAGCGTTCGGCGAACGGATGAGCGGGCCCGAGGGCATGGAAAACTTGATCAAAGACAACCGCTTGGGGCGCAAGAACGGCCGCGGATTCTACCTGTACGGCGGAAAAAAGAAGGGGGTCGACGAGAGCGTCTACGACGTCCTCGGAGTCACCCCCGACAATAAGAACGTCTCAGCCGAGGACATCGCGTGGCGGTGCGCCCTTCGGTTGGTCGACGAGGCGTGCCGCTGCTTCGGCGAGGGGATTCTTCGGAGCGCGCGTGACGGCGATGTGGGGGCGGTGTTCGGCCTTGGCTTTCCACCTTTCCGAGGCGGCCCATTCCGATTCGTCGACCAGGTAGGTGCCAAAGAGATCCTCGGCCGACTGAGAGAGCTCGAGAAGAAGCTCGGGCCTCGATTCTCGCCCGCGCCGATTCTCGAACAGATCGCGCGGACGGGCCAGACTTTCCATGGCCCAGATGCCGTCCAGCCCGGGACCGCGGGTGCCCACCCAGGAGGCCCGGCGGCGCGAGCAACGGCCTAACCTCCGGAAATGACGGGGTTCCGTCCGGATCGATTGCATCGACCTCCGGAGATCTCTACACTGACTCCCGAGCTGGGAGCCGGAACAAATGAGGGGTGCTCCCTGTTCAAATGAGAGCCGACGCTGCAAGCGATTGGCACGGAGTCATGGGGATCGAACCAAGCTCAGATATGCTCGAAAGTGCCGCGAAATCGATCGCGGAGAGCCGTCCGCGGCATCGGAGCGTGCTCGTCGTCGAGAGCGATCCGGATCTCCAGTGGCACCTCGCCCGCATGTTGACGGTAGACGGCAACCGAGTCGTTGGGACGGGCTCGGGGGATGGGGCGCTCACAGTGATCTCGGAGTGGCGTGCAGACCTTGCTCTAGTCGCGGCACGCCTGCCCGGCATGAGCGGCCTCGAGGTGGCGAGGAGGCTTCGTGCCCACAACCCGAACCTCGTGGTGATCCTGATGGGGGAGGAGGTCGCTGAGCCCATCCGAAAGACCGCGTCCCCCCACATAGCTGCCTATCTTGCCAAGCCATTCCGGTTCGATGCGCTCCGAGCGCTGATCGAATCACTTCAACTTGCGCCGGCTCCCGCGGAGTAACCTGCTAGGCTGGTCGGCGGTGAAACGGCTGCTGTCTGGCTTGTGCTTCGTGCTGAGCGCGTCCCTCGTGGGGGCCGCTATCGCGCAGTCGTCACCGGGCTTCATCGGGGTCGATGAGATTCGACCTGGAATGAAGGGGTATGGTCTCACGGTGCTGAAGGGCACCGAGCCGGAGCGCTTCGACGTCGAAGTCATCGATGTCCTTCGGAATTTTCGCCCCTCTCAGGACTTGATCTTGGTCCGCACCCCACATCCGCTGCTCGATCGGGCACGCGGGGTGGCCGGCATGAGCGGGAGCCCGGTCTATTTCGATGGACGGCTCGCCGGCGCCTATGCGTACGGTTGGCCGTACGGGACCGACCCTGTCGTCGGGGTAACACCAATCGCCAACATGCTGGCCGAGCTCAAGCGGCCGGTGCGACTCGAGATGTTCCCCGGCGCGAAACCTCTGCCAGGGAAGAACCCGCGCGCGAGCCGGACGAGAGCTCGACCTTCGAACCAACGATTCGCGGGTCTCCCCCCATTCGCCGGCGGTCAAGAGGTCGACGCGTTCTCCGTGGTCCGCGCGGTAGCCAAGAGGCGGGTTGGCTCCGACGGTCCGGTAGGCATGAAAGCCGCGACCACCCCTGTGATGCTTGGCGGCCTCACCGACTCAGTGGCGAAGATGGTGGCTGACGAGCTCCGCCCACTCGGTTTCGAAGCGACCCAGGCCGGCTCGAGCGGCTCCGGCAGGGGCGGGCCAACCGACTTCGAAAATGGCGGAGCCATAGCAGTCGAGCTCGCTCAAGGAGATGTTTCAATGGTCGGCGTTGGCACCGTCACTTACGTCGCATCAGGAGATCGCGCGCTGGCGTTTGGGCACCCCATGATGGACGCTGGGGCGGTAGGGCTTCCGACGGCAACGGCACGTGTCCTTCACGTGCTGGTGAGTGAGTTTCGTTCCTTCAAGATCGCCGAGGCGGCACGACCCTTGGGTACCCTCGTCCAGGACCGGCAGGCTGCGATCGTCGTGGACCCCGAGATCCAAGCCGCCCGCATTCCGGTGCGCATTCGGGTTCGCGGTGCAGAGGGCGCCCGAAAAACCGAATGGAACGTCGGGGTCGCGAGCCATCGGGCGCTCACCCCGGCGATCGCATTCGCCGTGATCGCCAACGCCCTCAAATCGACAGCAGGGGACGTCGACGATGTGATTTTTCGCGCGCGCAGCAAGGTCGGGATCGAAGGCCACGGGGTTGTTGAGCTCGATGAGCAGGGGTTTTCGCCGATGGGTGCGGCGAGCCCGCTTGCATTGTCACAGCTCCGAATGTTCTCGTTGATGGAGGTGGCGTTCGCCAATCCTTTCGTGGTCTCTCGCATCACCTCGGTCGAGCTCGACCTCGACCTCGAGTTCAGCCGAGATGTCTTCCAAATCTCGGATGCCTCGATCGCGTTCGACGAAGTCGACCCGGGCCAAGAGGTCACTATCTACGTTCGTCTTCGACAGGTAGGAACGGGCGAAACGACGCGGGCCGTCAAGATCCGAATCCCCGAGGCCGCCGCCGGCCAGACGGTCAACGTCTCGATCTCCGCCGGGAACAGGGTTCAGATCGAGCGCCCTCGCCCGGGCTCCCTCGATGACTTGATCGAACAGGCCACCGAGCGATACCCCGCGACGTCGATGGTCGTCTCTTTGCGGATGCCCAGCCGAGGTCTTCGGTTCGAGGGCCATGTCGTCGACTCGCTTCCCGCCTCTGCACTGAATTCGCTCCAACTGGTAAGCACCACCGAAAACAGCCGACCGTTCGTCACCAGGTCGCACACCGAAGTGAAGATGCCGCAAGTCGTGACTGGAGGGGCTAACCTTCGTCTGCGGGTGCGCGAGATCGCCCGAGACCAGTTTCTGGGCAAATAGCACACATGAACATCTCAAGAACGACAATCCCAATCGCGCTCGCCGGCCTCATGATCGCTTCGAGTGTCACTGTGGCCGCGGTTACGACTCAACACTTCACGATCGACAGCGCCGAGAGCTTCTCGACCGGTGAGCTCGAAGGGACGGCGGTGCACTCCGACGGCGCCGTACGGCTCGGGGCATCGAAAAAGCGTACGGAGCTCGAGAACGTGCCCATCGCGTACAGCGTCGCGGAGCGTGGCAACGTCGTGTACGTCGGCACGGGCACGAGCGGGATGGTCTACCGCTTTGACAAGATGAAGCCGACCAAGAAATACGCGACAGGTGAGCTGTTGGTATCTTCGTTGGCGTTTGCCACCGACGGAACGCTCTACGCCGGCACGCTGCCCAACGGTCGGATCTTCAAGATCAACCCCAAGTCCGGCAAGATCGAACATTTTTCGAAGCCCGAGGGCGCGAAGCACATCTGGGCGCTGCACTACGACTCGAAGCGCCGGCGCCTGATCGCCGGCACGGGGCCGGAAGGAGCGATCTTCTCGATCAATCCGGTTGGCGCAGCCAAGATTCTGCACAAGGGCGACTCCTCGCACGTCATGTCGCTCGCGGGCGACGGCAAGGGCACGATCTATGCGGGCACCAGTGACAGCGCCCTGGTGATGAAGGTCGCGTCGGATGACAAGGTGACGGTCGTCCACGACTTTCCAGGCAATGAAGTGACGGCGATCGACTACTACGACGGCCAACTTGCAGTCGCCGCAAACGAGTTCAAGACGCAGCCCGGCGCTAGGTTCACGGCGGGCGCTCCGGCACCAGTGCCGGCGCCCTCTGCTGCGGCCGCCGCGAGCCGCATAGGCCGCCCTCGCCCAGGCAAGGGCCAGCTCTGGCGTGTTTCCAACGACGGTCGCGTCGAGCGTCTGCTCGATCGCCAGGATACGCACTTTACCGCGGTCGAGTGGGGAACCGACGGAGCGATTTTCGCCGGCGGCGCAACTCAAGGTCAGGTCTTTCGAGTCGAGCCCGATGCCAAGTACGCGATTTGGGCAGACGTCGAAGAGCGGCAAGTGCTCGGCCTCTCACTACGCTCGAAGACGCCGGTCTTCGTCACGGGCGACGGGGCATCGATCTATTGGGTCGAGCGAGGTACGCCTCGTAAACCGGTGTGGACCAGCGATTCCCTCGACACCGGGTTCGGATCACAGTGGGGGCGGCTGACCTGGCGGGGCCGCGGCAAGCTGACCTTTCAGACCCGCTCCGGCAACACGAAGGAACCGGACGATACCTGGAGCTCTTGGTCGAAGAGGCTCAGGGAGCCGGGTCGTGTCGGGAGCCCACCTGGACGGTTTGCGCAGGTGCGCGCCCTCTTTCCAACCGACGCGTCCGCAGAGCTTCGTGCTGTCGAGCTCTACTACCTACCCCAAAACCAAAGAGCGCGAGTTTCGTCGATCGCAGGCACACCACCTCCACCGAAGCCTGGCGCGCCGGCCCAACGGCCGCCAGCGCCAAGCACGTTGTTGAATCTCACTTGGGCTGTCGACAACCCGGACGGCGACGTATTGCGCTATCGCCTTTCGTATCAGCAGGAGGGGCAGCCGGTATGGCGACCGATGTTCCTCGAAGATCGGGTGGTCAACGAACCAAAGTACACCTGGGACACGGGTAGCATTCCCGACGGGTACTACGTGGTGAGGGTCGAGGCGTCCGACGAAGAAGCCAACCCGGCCAACCTCATGCTTGACTCGGAAGCGGTATCGGAGCCCATTCTCATCGACAACCATCCACCTCGCATCGAGAAGCTTGGGTATCGCAACCGGCGTGTCGAAGGTCGAGTCGTCGATTCGCTCGGACCGATTGCGCGCATTCAGGCTTCAATCGACGCAGGCGTATGGCGTGACGTCTTTCCCAAGGACTTGTTGCTCGATAGCCGGAGCAAAGAGTTCGAGCTCGACTTAGGAGCTCTGCCCGGCAAGAGTCACATCGTCGCCATCCGCGCGTTCGATGCAGCGGGCAACCAAGCCAATCAAGAGATCACAATCAAGACCCGCAAATAGGAGAAGGGGACTGTCCCCTATTTCAAGAGGCCGCCTACTTTGAGTCGGTGCATGACGGCGAGCTTTTGCCGCTCTTTGTAGTTTTCGTGGCTGGCATCGCCCGATTCGTTGACCTGGTCGGTTGCCCTATCGATCACCTGGAACTCAGCCTGGACGAATATGATCCGTCCGAGATTCGCCGTGGCCGACGCCGCTGCATCGAGCACGTGCTGCGGCACGAGAACCGGAACGTCAGCGACGAAGTGCACCACGCGATAGCTCGGTGCGGTAAATCGGTTGTCGATGGGCGACAGCCCGTCTTCGACGTCGAGCGGGAGCTGCAAAGACGCCGCGAGCTCGTCGAGGGTGGGCTCGGAGCGACAGTACTCGTGAAATCGTAAGAGAGTGTTCGTCGACTGCCCCGGGATGATGAAGTTGAAAGGCACGACGCTCCGTTGAATGAAATTGAGCACCGGGAAGATGTCTTTCGCGGAGCGCGTGACGATGCGAAACCGGACCTTGTCGTAGATCTGGGACGCGCTCACGTCAGGCTTCGAAAGGAGCTTGGTGTAGAGCGAGTCCTTGTTCTTTCGGCCTCCGATGAACTCCAAGATCGGAAAATCGTTTGCGAGCGCAGCCCCCATGACTTGGTAGACCTTGCGCTCGACGAGGTGGAAGATCTCTTCATCGGCGACCGGCAACAAGAACAACAGCTCGCGCGCCTCGAGGTGATGAATGATGTGCATCACCTTCAAAATCGCGCACGCACAAATCTGCCGATGTCCCTTCGACGAGGCCAGCATCAAGAGCCCCACCAGGTCCCTCTTTGCAACCGGCTTGGGGACGGGAAAGTCGAAGTGGCGTCGAAGGTAGTCGATCGCAGCTTCTTTGATCTGTTCGACCCGAGCTCGGTCTCTGGGATCGTCGAGGTCGATCTCTTGTACGGCAATGAATCTTCGAGCCTCGGCTTCGGCGGCAAAGTTGAGCCGATGCCAGTCGACTACGGACCCACCCCGCAAGAGCACGCGGATACCCTCGAGGTCCGCCAACGTGAAGTCACTCAGCTTGCGAAGTTCGGGCGCAGCCACGGCTAGGATCGATCCAGCAAGATCGTGCCCACAAAGATACCGAGCGAGATCAGCAGTACAATCGTATGAAGCGTGATCCCGCCGTGGCAGCCGCAAAGCGCCGCCAAACCGAGCACACCCACACCCCTCATTAGCTTCCTTTCCAGCATCTCGGGCGCCCGATTGATACCAGCCCTCGGCTCGCCGCGCTACCCGACCTCGGCGCCACGTTGCTGGCGCCGTACATCTCGAATATCGTTAGGCAAATCCAATGTCTGATTCGATTTTTCCCGCAGGCGCCGAACCGATATTGCCGATCCTGCCGCTTCGGAACTCAGTGCTGTTTCCGGCTACGGTGGTGCCGGTCAACGTGGGTCGTGCACGTTCGGTCCGCCTGATCGAAGAGGCGTGCGGCCGCGAGCGACCTGCGATTGGAGTGGTTACCCAGCACAAGCCCGAAGTGGAGGATCCCACGTTCGAGCAAGTATATCAGACCGGCACGATCGCACGCGTCCTGAAAGTGATCCGGTTGAACTCGGGCCAGTACAGCGTCGTGCTCCAGGGCGTCAGCCGGATGCGCATCGAGGAACCCCTTGGCCGCCACCCCACGATGCGAGCACGAGTGCAGCGATTCCGAGAGGCTCCCACCGTCGATGTCGAAATCGAGGCGCTTTCGGCGCACTTGCGCGAATCCGCGCGCAAGCTTTTGAACGACCTGCCCACCGCGTCGCGTGAGTCGCTTCACATCCTGGACAACGTGCGAGAACCCGGTGCCCTCGCAGACCTGATCGAGTCGAACCTCCCAGTGTCGAACGAGTCCAAGCAAGAGGTGCTCGAGACCCTCGATGTTCGCGACCGCATCCGAAAAGTGCTCGACCAGGTGCAACGCCAGAACGAAGTCTTGCGGGTGAAGCAAGAGATATCGACGATGGTCGAAGAAGAAATGTCGAGCTCTCAAAGGGAGTATTTGCTCAGACAGCAGGTCAAGGCCATTCGACGCGAGCTTGGCGAAACCGATGTGGACGAGGACGAAATCGAGGCCCTTCGCGAACGCATTGCACTGTCAGGCCTCCCTTCGGACGCGGAGCAATCGGCCAAGCGAGAGCTACGACGGATGAGCAATATGAATACCGCGAGCAGCGAGTACCAAGTTGCCCGATCCTACGTCGAATGGCTTGCGGACCTTCCATGGAAGAAATCGACGCCCGACCGCCTCGATGTGACGCAGGCTCGGACCGTGCTCGACGAAGACCACTTCGGCCTCGAGAAGCCTAAGAAGCGCATCGTCGAGTACATCGCAGTCCGAAAGCTTCGGCGGGACGGTCGCGCTCCGATTCTCTGTTTCGTCGGTCCTCCCGGGGTCGGCAAGACGTCTCTTGCACGATCGATCGCACGAGCCGCCGGCAGACAGTTCGTTCGCGTGTCGCTCGGTGGCGTTTACGACGAAGCCGAGATCCGTGGGCACCGACGCACGTACGTGGGCGCTTTCCCCGGACGCATCATCTCCGGCCTCAAAAAGGCAAGTTCGAACAACCCGGTGATGATCCTCGACGAGATCGATAAGCTCGGCCGAGACCCGCGCGGTGATCCGTCGAGCGCGCTCCTCGAAGTGCTCGACCCAGAGCAGAACAATCAGTTCACCGATCATTACATCGACGCGCCCTTCGATCTCAGCAAGGTGATGTTCATCGCGACGGCGAATCAACGGAGCACGATTCCGAGCCCACTGCTCGATCGCATGGAAGTGATCGAAATTCCCGGCTACACACCCCGGGAGAAGCGCTCGATCGCGCGCGATTTTCTGGTTCCGAGGCAACTTCACGAGCACGGCCTGTCGATCGAGCGGCTCGACTTTTCGGACGAAGCGATCGACGTCATGATCGAGTCGTACACACACGAAGCGGGGGTTCGAAAGCTGGAGCAACAGGCCGCGGCGGTGTGCCGCGCCGTGGCGGTGCGCCTCGCGAACGGAGAAGACGTGTCGATCATGGCCGATCCGCCGTTCGTCGCCGAGGTCTTGGGCGCCGCCAAGGCAAAGAGGCAAAAACCCGAGCGGGCGGCTCGCCCGGGAGTCGCAACGGGTTTGGCGTGGACGCCGGCTGGAGGCGATCTGCTCTTCGTCGAAGCCACCCGAATGCCCGGTACGGGCAAGCTTCACCTGACCGGGAACATGGGAGACGTCCTCAAAGAATCGGCTGCCGCGGCGTTCACTTTCGTCCGCGCGCGGGCCGTGGACCTCGGCCTCGCAGAGGACTTCGTCAGCCACATCGACATTCACATCCATCTGCCGGCTGGTGCAACTCCCAAAGACGGCGCCTCGGCAGGGGTCCCGCTCTACGTGGCACTTGCCTCACTGCTCACCGAGCTCAAGGTGCGACCCGACGTGGCGATGAGCGGCGAGATCACCCTGCGCGGCAACGTGCTCAAGGTCGGGGGGATCAAAGAAAAGTGCCTCGCTGCCTATCGCGCAGGCGTGAAGCGCATCTTATTGCCGAAGCGCAACGAGCCAGACCTCGAAGAAGTTCCCGAGGAGATCCGCGAAGGCATCGAGATCTGCCTCGTGTCCCGAGTCGACGAGATACTCGGGCTGGTTTCGGTGCCCGACCCCACGTCCGCGCCGGCGGCCGCCGAATAGTCCGTGACGCGATCACTCACGTTTTGGTTGTCCGCTTTGGTTGGAGTCGTGGCTGGCTCCGCGCTGGCCCTCAATCCACTGCTCGGCATCCATGGCGTCGAAAGCGCGCTCGCCTTGGGCATCGTCTTGCCACCCTGGATCGCGGCCACCGCAGCGAGCTACCAGCGCCGAGAGGGCGCGGTGCGTGGCATCGACCTGATGTCTCGCGCGATAGGCGGAGGGCTCGTCATTTGGTCCATCCCCGTGTTGATTCTCGCTTTGAACTCCCTCCGGGTGCGACAATGTGCGCCTTGGGAGGGCTTGGCTTTCATGGTCCTTGGCCCAGCGATCGGCTGCGCGCTGGCGGCGGTCGTCGGCGTCTGGACCGCCGCCCTGTTGGCGAGCTCACGTTGGTCTCCATGGGTGGCGGCCATGCTGCCCATTGTCGGCCTTCTATGGGGCCTGTGGGCCTTCTACACGACACCGACGGTTTATCTCTTCGGGGCATTCGCAGGATATTTCCCAGGCGCGATCTACGATGACTTCGTTCCCATCCCAGAGCGCTACCTCGTCTACAGAGGGGTCACCCTGGTCGGGATCGCCGCCTTGGTGCTTCTCTTCGACGCACTCTGGGACCGTGTCTCCGAGCTTCTCCATTTCGGACGCGGCTGGCGTTACCGACTGGGGGCCATCGTCGTGAGCCTCGTCATGCTGGGCCTCGTGGCGGGCTCCTATGCGGTCGGCGATCACCTCGGATTCTGGATCACTACGGACTATCTCTCCGAGCAGCTGGGCAAGCGCGAGTCGGGAAGGCACTGCGTGGTCCACATGCCGCGAGAGACGCCCCCACCAAACGCGAAGCGCCTGGTAGAAGACTGCGACTTTCAGGTCGCGCGCGCGCGGAATCTGCTCGGCCTCGAATCGACGGAGCCGGTGACAGCATATTTCTTCCGAAATCGGGACGAGAAGAAGGCGCTGATCGGCGTGGGCCGAACTCTTATCGCCAAGCCCTGGCGCAGCGAGGTCTATCTGCAGGCTGGTGGCTGGCCGCACCCCGTGCTCGGACACGAAGTCGCCCACGCCGTGCTCAAAGAGGCGGCCCTCGGCCCATTCTCGATCGCCGGGCGCTTCGGGGGCCTGCTCCCGAACCCCGGCGTCACCGAAGGGGCAGCCGTGGCGCTCGCCTGGGACTTACGCGACGACATGGACCCCGATCAGTGGTCGCGGATCATGCTTGATCGCGATGAGCTGCCGCCGGCCCGCAGCTTGATGAGTCTTCGATTCAGCGCACTGCCGCCCAGGCGCGCCTACATGGCTGCCGGTTCGCTCGCGCGGTTTTCGATCGTGACCCGTGGCACAGACGCATTCCTGCGTGATTACCGCGGCGGCGCGATCGACAACCTCGACACCCTCGAAACGGAGTGGCGGGCCTACCTTTCCAAGGTGCAGGTGACCGATAACGAGCGTGGAATCGCCGAAGTCGCCCTCGCGGAGCCGAGTATTTTTACCGCAGTGTGCCCGCACCGTTTGGCCAAGCTCCGAGCAGATCTGGCTGGCGACGCTGCTGCGCGCGATGACACGCGCACCCTCGAGACCTGCCGTGCGATTCTAGACGTGGACGCTAACGACCCTCAAGCGCACGCCGCCCTGGTGGGCGCGCTGGCGAGAACCGGCAATGAAGCACAAGCGCGCATCGAGCTCGATGCCTTACGCGCGGCGATGAATGCACCGAAGCCAATCGTGGCGACGGCGCTCGAGCAATTCGCGGATGCGAGCTGGACGCTCGGCGGTCTCGAGGAGGCAGCCGCACTCTACGACGAGCTTCTTTCGATTCCCCGGACCGACGGCCCTGCGAGGCAAAGCGAAGTGAAGAAACTCGCCCTTGCCGGAACCGCGGAGGAGCAGGCGCTAGTGTACGAGATGCTGATCGAGCCGCCGTCGCCACCGGTCGCGGTCCACATCGCGCAGGCGTTGGCCGACGTCAGAACGGATGGCCTAGGGCAGTATCTCGAGGGAAGGCAGTTGTTGTTCCAGGGGCGATACAACTTGGCGCTTCCGTTGCTCGAGGAAGCCGAAGCGCGCGGGGTTCCGACCGAACGTCTGGAGCGCGAGCTCGCACGCATGCTCGGAGTCGCCTATTTCGCCGAGGGCATCTATCAGGCGTCGCGAGAGGCTTGGCAGCGGCGCAAGTCGATCAGCCCGGCGGCAGCCGCCGATGCGCAGCGCTGGATAGAGCGGATCGAGTACGCTCAGAGCGGGCAGGTCAGTCCGACGATGCCAGGTCCATCGTCGGCTCTCCAAGCTGGGCCTTGATGTGCGCCGCGATCGAGCAGTCCGCCGTGACGATCGGATCGCCATTGCCGCGCGCTCCATCGGTCTTCGGTCCGATCCGACTGAGCACGGTGATCAGCCTCCCGCGATTCTCGGTTCGTGATCGAAGCAGCAACTGGTCTTCGCCGAGATCCCACAGAAAGACATCGACCGGGTCCCGAAGGCGACTCTGCCCCTGAACGACCAACAGTAGGAAGTACTCAGCGGGTACCACCTCGTCGAGCGCCGGAAGCTCTCGCTCGATCGCCCGGGTGAGCTGTTCTTCGCGAACGCTGAGCCGCATCATGTCGTTGATTTCCTCGGCGCTGGCCAGCCATTTTGCAGTCAGCACCTCGGGCACATCCGAAAGCGCTGACAGCTCGATCAGCTCGAGGCCCAAACAAGCGCCAACCGCGTCCTCCTCGCCCGCGTCGATCGCGGTTTGGAGCGCCTCTTCGGAGACGAGGTCGGTTGCGAGCACCTTCAGATAGATGACCCTCTTATCGTGGAGCGCCGAAAGCGGGACCTCGGCTTCGACCAGTCGATTGGCGGCTCCGACTTTCGCATCTAGCGCCTTTTGGAAAAGGTCGATGCGGGTTTCTTCGAGCGCGTCGAGGGTTGGAGCCACCTGGTTGGCGTGCTGGGCGAACATCCGCTCTCGGAGCTCGTCGGCACGAACCTTTTGTCGCCAAAAGTAGCCACCGACGACCAGCGCCACAAACGCGAGCAACAAACCGATGCGCTTCCATGGCAGTGGGGGCCGGTATCGGTTCTTGCGAACGCCTTCGAACTCGGCAGGAGTGAGCTCCGAAGGCTCCATGGTGAGAACAGTACTACTTTTCGCGCTGATTGACCGCGAAGCTGACGTTTCCGTAGCCTGCAGCAGCAGCCGAGAACATCACCTTCTTCACGACTCGGAAGTCGATGTTGCGATCCGCTTGGACGATGACCTGCCCTGCAAACGGCTCCGAAGGATGGATGGTCTCCCACTTGCGCTTTTCGGCCTCGAGCCCCTGAATGAGCGGCTCGATGCGATCGACCTGAGCCGTCGCACCCAATGTCTGAGTGTCGGCAACCCGCGTGCCGTCGAGTGTGATCACGCGCTCGTCGACCGCCACGACCGGCGAGATCTCGATCTGCTCGGTGTTCGAGGCCGCAGGCATTGTGATCGTCGGCTGTTGGGCGATCAGCTCGCCGGATGCCGAGAAGGACATCAGCAAGAAGATCACGAGAACGATCAAGAAGTCGATGAACGGAATCAGCGGGATCTGATGGTCGACCGCCTTTCGCCCGTGACCGGCAACGCGGTTACGAACGAACCTCAGCGGAATGTGGTGGAGCAGCTCTGGTTGTGGCCGTTTGATTGCCATGGCTCTTCCCCCCTTACAGGAACGCTGCTCCGTCGGCCATCGACAAGGTTGTGAACCCCGCCGCTGACGCCACATCCATTGCCACGATCACGTCCTCGTACCGAACGCCATCCTCCGGCGCGACGATCAAGTCCTCGCGCTTGTCCCAAGCTTGTTTCCACTGCGCCAGCTTGGCTTCGAGCTCGTCGACATCGAACTCGCGTTGCTCAGCCACGACCCGCTTCTTGATGTCGATACTCTCCCCAGCCGAGGACCCGAGCACATAGCCGGAGTTCCGCACCTGTAGGATGAGCTTCACTTGTTCGTCTTCGGGTGGAGCATCCTCGGTCGAGGCCTGCCCTGGGACTTGCTGATTGGCGTTCATCGCGGCCAGCTGGTTCCAAACCGCCGTCGCCAACAAGAACATCACGCAGCAAAGCAGGAGGTCGATAAACGGAATCAGGGGGATTTCCTGATTGACCGGTTTCTTCCCAGAGCCGCCCCCGCCTGTTTCGATCGATGCCACTTGGACGCCCTTTCGCCGCTACTCGGCCGGCATGTTTTGAAGATCGACCTTGGAGCGGTTGCCGACCACCAGGTTCAAGACCTGTACGGTCGCCGCATTGATGTCATCGATGATCTTCTGCGTTCTGCCGTTCAGGATGCCGAGCATCAAGAGCGCGAAGACCGCCGTGATGAGACCAAACGCGGTACAGTTCATGGCTTCCTCGATGCCCTTTGCGAGGCCGGTCGCCTTGCTGGCTGCATCAGCCTTGGCCACCTCGCCGAACGCCGTGATCAGACCCACAACCGTTCCGAACAGACCAAAAAGCATACCGACGTTTGCGAGCAGACCGAGATACGGCGTACGACGCTCGATCTGCGGGAGCTCTTTGAGGGCAGCTTCATCCATGGCCGCTTGAACCTCGGCATCCGGCCGGTTCACTTTCAGCAAACCCTGCTTGACGATCCGAGCGAGCGGGTTGTGCTCCGCCGAACAGACCTTGATCGCCCCCGCCACATCTCCGGCGGTGATGCACTTCTGCATCTTGGCGATGAACTCGTCTTTATCGATCGACGACTTGTAGAGGTACATCGCGCGTTCGACGGTGAAGCCGATCGCAACCACGAGACAAATGAGGATCAGCCACATCGCCCATCCGCCCGCTTCAAAGTGATACGCCAACTTGGCCATTTTGTACTGCCTCCTGCGAACTTTACTTTGACAGTGTTATCCGGACCCCGAGTGAGTACGGTGCAATCCCCATCACTGTCTTCTGTCTAAAACTCGCTGTTCCCCCCAGAACAGTAAGCATTCCCGTGGTTTGCTTACTACATAGGGATGATAACGGTTGGATCCAGCAAGTCAATATCGTGCCTCGTTCAACTCCTTAGAAACCCGCCGGGCTGCGAGCTTGGGTGAGAAGAACGGAAAAAGCTGTAGTCGCGTTGACAACGCTGAGGGGCGTGGGGTAGCGTCCCCGTCCACAAGGGGTCTGCCCCGACAGTCGTAATGATTTCAATGGATTCCAGCGCATGGGTCCGAATTCCAGCACGACTGAAGGGGAGCGAAAAATCGGGGTGACTCGCCGAGATCTCGGGCGAGCTGGAGGGAGCCGCAAGCATGCATGAAATCTGGGAGGCACTAGTCGAAGGTGCTCCGTTTTCGTTCATCAATCTCGGGGTTTTGGCTTTTGGCGTCGGCGTCATCATCGACCGCGCCTGGTATATCCGGATGAACTACAGCGTCGATGCGCCCGAATTCATGAATCGAATTCGCAAGCTCGTGCAGGCCGGGAACATCGATCGCGCGATACGCCAGTGCGAGGCCAAGGCCATCCCACTGCTCGAAGTCGTCAAGTCCGGGCTCACACAGGTCAATCGCGGGGAAGAAGCGGTCATCGCCTCCATGGAGGAAAAGATGTCCGAGGTGATCCCCGCGCTCGAAAAGCGCACTGGCTCGCTTTGGACTCTGGCCAACATCGCGACCTTGATCGGTCTGCTCGGGACCATCAGTGGTTTGATTCGCGCGTTCAAGGCGGTCGGCACGATCGACGACCCTTCTCAGAAGACGGCGCTTCTGTCCGCGGGTATCGCCGAGGCGATGTGGAACACCTTCCTCGGCCTATTGATCGCCGTGATCTTCATGATCGCCCACCTCGTGCTGCATGGACTCACCAAGCGGCACAAGCACGAGATGGAAAAGGTCACGATGCAGCTCGAGAACCTTCTCACACTGCGTCGCCAGGGCGGTTGATCGGGGCCGAAGATGCCCGCACGACTCACGCCACGCCAACGCGCCTACGTTCGAAAGCGCGTCAACATTCCCGACGCGGATCCCTCCGAGGTCAGCGAAGAGCTGAATATCGTCCCGTTCTTGGACATCGTGGTGAACATCATCATGTTCCTGCTGATGAGCCTGACCACGATCGCGTTCTTCTCGCAGGTCGAGGCTGCTCTGCCTCAGTACCGCAAGGGCGGCATCGGAAGCCGAGCCGCGCAGGACGAGGCCCTGAACCTCAATGTCACGGTGACGAGCGCTGGTGTCATCGTGTCCGGCTCGGGCGGCAAGCTGGCCCGCGGATGCGCCACGACGGCCCCTGGAAAAGTGCTCACCGTCCCAGCCAGGATGAACGGGGAGCAGGATTGGACGGGGCTCACGACCTGCGTGACGAGGGTCAAGCAGCAGTTCGAGGATGAGACGCGTGTAACCCTGAGCGCCGACCCGGAGGTGCCCTACGAGCACTTGGTCGCAGCGATGGATGCGGTGCGCGGCGATGAAGACCAGGTGCTCTTTCCCGACGTCTTGCTCTCGGCGGGGATTCGATGACGACTAACGAAGGCAGGACGCCGACGCGAAACTCCTTGGCACCGCCGGTGGAAGAAAAGCCGGTGTCGATGGCTTACGTGAACCGTGTAATCCGGGCCAAGCTCCGTCGTCGGGCCGAGCCAGAGCACTTTGGACTGAACATCTATCCGATGATGGACATGCTCACGATTCTGCTCGTCTACATGATGGCGATGTTCGCCACGTCTACGGCAGCGGCCGTCCAAGAGAGCAGCGAGCTTCGGATCCCCTACTCCACCTCCAAGGTCGAGCTGAGTGACGCCCTCGGGGTGCAGATCTCGCGGAGCGAGGTGGCCGTCGACGGTAAGTCGGTCCTGGAGCTTCGAAACGGGATCGTCGACCCGAGCCTCAAGCAAGGTGGCAGCAGCGGGTTCCTGATCACCCCTCTCTACAAGAGGCTCAGTGAGATCCGAGACCGCAAAAAGCGCACCGCCCAACGGTTCGCGAACCAGCCTTTTGTCGGGAACGTTCAGATCATCGCCGACAAACGCACCCCGTACCGAACGCTTTCCGAAGTGATCTACACCCTCGGCCAAACCGAGTTCAAAAACCTCCGCTTCGTCGTCAACAAAAAGAGCGAGTAAAAAGGGGACTGTCCCCTTTATTGGGTTTGGGGGTCGGGGTCTGGGTCTGGGTCTTCCTCGAGCGCGTCCAAGTCTAGCGCTCCGCCCTCCTCTTCGAGCGCGTCGAGGTCTAGTGCCTCGTCGTCGTCTTCGAGCGCGTCTAGGTCCAGCTCGTCTTCGTCGCCGTCGAGGTCGTCGAGGTCGAAGTCGTCGCCGGCTTCCTCGAGCGCGTTGAGGTCGAAACCAACGTCGTCCTCGTCATCGCCTGGGCTATCGAGGCTCACCGATTGGTCTTCGATCAAGCTCGGAAGCCAGGTCGAGAGCGATGGGATGTAGGTGACGATGATCAGCGCGATGGCGAGCAAGCCGATGAAGGGCAATACCGATCTGTAGAGCTGAGTAATGGGCTTGTTGAATCGAAAGCTCGAGATGAAAAGATTCAAGCCGACCGGTGGAGTCAAGTAGCCGATCTCGAGGTTGAGCAGGAAGATCACGCCGAGATGGTAGGGGTCCACGCCGAAGCTCAGCGCGATCGGGACGATCAGCGGCACCACGACCACGATCGCCGAGAAGATGTCCATCAACATCCCGACGCCGATCAAGAAGAAGTTGAGGGCGATCAGGAACATCAGTTGCGAAGTGATGAAGCCCTGCATCCCGTCGAGGATCTGCATGGGCACACGTGCTTGAATCAAGAACGCTGTGAAGCCGATCGCGGTCGATAGAATGATGAGGATCGCGCCCACGAGAGTCATCGCTTCTCTGATGATTCGCGGAAGATCTCTTCGGAAGCTCACATCGCGGTAGATAAACACCTCGATGATCAGTGTGTAAATTGCGGTAAACGCCGCAGCCTCGTGAATCCGAAGCAGGCCGGTGTACATCCCACCGAGAAGACCCACTGGGAGCGCCACCTCCCACTTCGCCTCCCAAAAAGACGACAGCGCCTCTTTCCGATCGAACCTCGTCCGGGGCATCTTCTGTTTGACGCCGGTGATCGCGCTGTAGATCCCGAGCGCTGCGACGCTAATGACCCCTGGGATCATCCCGGCTAAGAAGAGCTTCTCGATCATGACGCCGGCGACGACGCCGTAGAGGATCATCGGGACGCTCGGGGGGAACAGGAGCCCCAGTGAGCCGCCAGTCGTGACCAAGCCGAGCGAGAAGTTCTCTTTGTACTTGTCAGCCAGTAGCGCCGGGTAGAGCAGGCCGCCGATCGCGACGATGGTAATTCCGCTGCCACCGGTGAAGGTCGTGAAGAAGGCCGACGCGACCAGGCACACCATGGCCAAGCCACCGGGCATCCACCCAAGCCAGGCGCGTGACAGCTTCACAAGGCGCTGTGGTGTCCCGCTCTCCGCCATGAGATAACCGGCAAAGGTGAACAACGGAATGGTGACCAGCAGCGGGGAGTCGGCGAACTTCTCGCTGAAGACGTCGTTTGCGGTTCCAGTGATGCTGGTGTCCGGAAGCGCCCCGAAAAGCAGCATCGATGCAGCGCCAAAGATCGCGAACAACGGCGCTCCGAGGATTGCGAGGACGGTGAGGAGGACGATCCAAAACCCGTCCATCTCAGGCCTCGCCTTCAGCGCTGGCGGGGTAGTTCTTGGTGACGAAGGCGACGCTAGCGGCGATCGCGCGCAGGAGGAAGCGCACCGACATGAAGATGAACATCGACGGGACGATCAGCTGAAGCACGACGTCTGGCGTCGACATCTGCACCCCAAACACCTCCAGCATGCTGCGAATCCCGCAAAACACGTCAGGTCGCGAAAGGCCCGCATCCGCGAGCAGCTGAGCCGGTGCCTGACAGATGTGAACCATCTCGTCGTTGGCTCCCAGGATCGAGTACTCGAGCGGAATCTCCATCGCGTTGTTGAGGACCGAAAGCCAGAACACGCGCCCCAAGTAGAAGCAGGTCACCGCACCGAACGTGGACACGATGGCCCGAAGGAACTGTTTCATTCGGGGTGGAGAGAGCCTCGGAATCACATCGATCGCGATGTGCTTCTCGTCGTAGGTCGAGAGCGAGGCGCCGAAGAAGGCGAGCCACAGGGTGCCCTTCTGCAGGAAGGAGTCCGCCCAGGCCATCCGCTCGAGTGCGATGTTTGCGAAATCGAGGTCGAAGTTGGTGAGGTTGCGAAGCGTGGCCTGCGCAGCCGCGATCACGATCATGAGCAAGAGGACCGTCGCGGCGATCGCTGCTTCACCTCGCGCCAGCTGGCGGTCCAGGCGCCGAACGAATTTCACTGGGCTACTTCCCTGCGGCTCTCTGGACAGCGTCGAGCAGGCTCTTAGAGTAGACGCGACCTGTCAGATTGGCGCGAACCTGCGCGGCTGCCTTGTCCCATTCGGCCTGGGCGGCGCTGGTGTTGATCGCGGTGATTCCACGCTTCAAAATGGTGTCGTAGGACGTGTCGTCGTCGCGGCGAATCGACTTGTTGAGCGCCTTGTGGGCGCGAATCCCGGTGTCGAGGAGAACTTTTTGCTGTTCCTCAGTGAGGGCATCGAACTTGTCTTTTCGGATGATGGTGGCGCCGACGATGATGCCGTCGTTCTCGGCGGTGACGTACTTGAGCCGCGTGTACCACTGAAGCGAAACCGCCGCGAGCGCGGAAGACGGAAGGGTATCGACCATCTTCGTCTGAAGTGCGGGGTATACCTCAGGCACTCCGAGACGAACCCCGTTGGCCCCGACGACCTTCAAGAACTCGGTAAAGATCAAATCGTCTTTCCAAGCCCAGGGGCGCAGCTGCTTGAGATCGGAGGGGCGAGCGAACTCATGCATCGAAAAGATGCGCGTCTTGCCGACATCGCCCCAGCCAAGAAGCGTGTAGCCCTCCTTGTCGAACATTTCCTCGAACTGCGCATTCAGCTCCGCGCGCACCCGATCGAGCTCTTCGTACTCGGTGAACACACCAGGCAGCGATAGCACCAAAATCGAACGCACCAGCATGCCGAGGCCCGTCGTGGTGATCGCGGCACCGTCCATCTGGCCGGCACGCATCTTTCGGACGAAGTCGCGCTCGTCCCCCTGGCTCCCACCGGTATAGAACCGGAGCTTCAGCGTGTTGTTGGTTTCCTTTTGCAGCGTCGAGTTCCACGCGTTGAATACCTTCATCCAAGACGAACCGCTCGGCGCCAAGGTCGCTATCCGAAGCTCGGTGGCGCCCTCCGCATTGGCCGATTTGATGGTTCCTCCTGGAAGGGCTGACGCGAGAAGCGCAAGAGCTACGGTTAGTGCCAATCTGTATTTCATTCTTGCCTCGCTCGAGCCGGAGACGGCGCCGGGGTCGGGGTCGATCCCCCATCGATCAATACGGCCGAAGAAAGCCGAACATTCACTACGATCAGGCGTCTAGTCAACGAAAACCGTTGGCTTTGTCGCCAACGCCGACTTTGTCCGTGAGATCACTAGAAAAGTTGGTCTACATTGGCCGTGTAGAGCTCCGCTCGTGCTCTGGCCATGCGATTGCTCAGGCGGGCTTCGGGAAGCACATCCCCCGCTTCGAGGACTTCGGCGATGAGCTCGTCGAACAGCGGGCGGTCGCCTGCCTGCACGGCATAGTACCGGGCCATATTGACCTGGGTCATCAGCGCGCGCCGCTCAGTCACGCCCAGAGCCTTCTCAAAGTAGGCCTTCGCAGCGTCGAGATCGGCGGCCAATTCCGACGCAGTGGCGACGCCCATGAAGGTATAGCCCGCAGCGTGGTAGTATTCGGGGTCGAGCGCGATCGAGTGCAGCACGAAAGCCTTGGCATACGGAAGGTCAGCCACGGCGACCATGTCGTCCTTTGCGGCGTTGATGTAGGCGCCCCACGCTTGGCCAGCCCAAAGGAGCATCGGTGCGTCCGCCTCCTCCGAGAACGACTCCTCGAGCCACGCTTCGAGCTCTTCGATGCTGCCCTTCGACGCGTCGTAGACTCCTGGATGAACGAGGGCGATCCGATGCATCGTCAAGTCTTTGGAGCGCAAGTACATGGTGCGCGCACGGCGGCGCTGGACGTCCGCCTCGTCGTACTTCCCCTCGAACTCGAGCGCCTCGACGTCGACGTCGATCCAACCGTACGCATAGCCGAAGTACGCCTGTGACAGCTGAGTGAGCAACGGGTCGCTGTCGGGCGCGACGCGGAGGATGCCCTCGAGCTGGACGATGGTGGCGGGGACGGCCTCCCCTGCGAGGTCGTAATCCCAGTATTCCTCGAATCCCGGAGCGGCGCGCTCGAACAGACCGGCCGTCGATTCGGCAGTGAGTTTCGTGAGGTCGCATCCGGTGGCGGCCACGAGGACACAACAAATCATCGGCGCCCAGCGAAGGCGACGAGACAACAGAGCTTCGTACATGCCAGCAGGTGTACGAAAGTCTGGGCAAAATTGTCAATCGAGATCGTCGTGATCCGGATCGCTTGACGATGCCAGCTAGGGACTACAGGGTTAGGAAATGCTTAGATTCCGAGTGCTCTTGGGGCTGAGCGGAGCATTGCTCGTCGCCCTGATTACGGCGAGTTCCGCTCATGGATCCATCGTTCAGGCTCTCGACCTGTCGGAGCTAGTCGCGCAGTCCGACCGAATCGTCGTCGGGCGGGTGGTGCTCTCCGAAGCCTTTCAGCGCCGCGACGGCACCATCGCCACTTGGTATCGCATCGAGGTTGAGCGTGAGTTGCGAAGCGACGCTCCGACTAGGGATCAGGAGCCCGAGGTGATCGTCCAGGTGCTTGGGGGCCAAGTCGGCAATCTCGGCATGCGCGTCGAGGGCGAGCCGAGATTCACGGTCGGCGAGCGCGCGGTGATCTTCATGGAGGGAGACCGGCAGCTCGCGTTCCGACCGGTTGGGATGGCGCAGGGTGTGATGCGCATTCGCATGGAGGCCGGAGACGAGACGGTGTTCCAGAGCCGCCAGGGTCTGCTCCTGGTGAGACGCGGGCCAGACGGCTTGCTGAAGCAAAGCCCTGGCGCGCTTCCGCAAAAGGAGCGCCTCGAAGCCTTCCTCGAAAGAGTGCGCACGATCGTGCGAGAGCAAGCGGGAGCGGCCGGTGAGTAGCCGCGTTCTCCTCGCGCTCGCCATCGGGGTGATGTCGGTCGCGGCACTGACGGCCAACCATGCTTCGGCATTTTGTCGCATGACGACTATGGGCGAAACACAAATCGGCGAGCAGGCCTGCGTCGAGGACGGAGACTTTCTCGAGTGGCCCATCGCCTGCCTTCCATACGCCATCGATGAACGGGGCAGTAGCTCGATGGCTTTCGACGAGGTCGAGCAGGCGATCGACTTGGCCTTTGCAACTTGGGAAGACGTGACCTGCGACGGCGAGCCGGTCGATTTGATCTTCAAGCCACGATTATCCTCGACGTGTAAGCGCACGGAGTTCCGAAACCCGGGCGGCAACGTCAACACGATCGCATTCCTCGATCCATGGGAAGACCAATGCGGTAGAGCCTTCTCGAGAAACGCCCTGGCGGTCACGATCGTGATGTTCGATTCCTCAAACGGCCGGATTCTCGACGCCGACATGCTGATCAACGACGCCCTCGGCCCCTTCGCGCAGTGTGACCCGGACTTGGGGTGCGAGCCCGGTACGCAGTCGAATCCGGGGCCGGTGGACTTGCAGAGCATCGTCACGCACGAGGCCGGCCACTTCATCGGTATCGGTCACTCCGACGTAGCGGACGCAACGATGTTTCCAACCTCACCGCGGACCGAGGTGTCGAAGCGAGACCTTGCCCAGGACGACATCAAAGCGGTGTGCACGATCTATGATCTCCCAGGCAATCTCGATGATAACTGTGAGCCCTATGTCATCAACGGATTCGACCTCAACTGCGAAGACGATGGCCCCCCAAATTGTGAAGGTGGGGTGCCCGTTCCCTCGAGCGGGGGCTGCTCAGCCGTCGAGGCTTCTCCTGGCAAGACCCCATGGTCGGCGCTTCTCATCGCCATGCTGACGCTCACGGTGTTGCGGCGACGCTCGGCCCCGCGCGACGAACGATCCTGAACTGAACCCGGCGGTTGCGGGCGCGGTTGCGCGCGGTGATGTTTGGCACGAGCGGCCGGGTCGGGCCATAGCCCTTCGCGATGAGCCTTGCGGGCTCGACGCCGTGCCGAACCAACCATTCTCTCACGGCTTCGGCGCGGCTTTGCGATAGCTTCATGTTGAGCTCACGCCCGCCGCGATTGTCGGTGTGGCCCTGAATCTCGATCAGCTCGAGTGCGGGGTCACGAAGGAGGACGTCGGCCACTTCAGATAGCAACGGCTCACTGTTCGGCAGGATCTCGTTGCTTCCGGTGGCGAAGCTCACCTGACTGCGGAGGACGATCTGTTTCTCACGCACCACGACCCTCGGGCGGGTCGGCTTCGCCAAGACTCGAAGCGTAAGCGCGGTTTCCTCCCGGGGGGCAACCTCGACCTCGCTCACGACGATGAGATACGCGGGGTCGTCGATGTACGCAGTGTAGCGTCCCGGAGGCAGCTCGGCGGCAGCCTGCCCGGCGTCGTCGGAAACGAGCTTGTGGTCGGAAGGGCCACGGAGGGTGACCGCCAAAGCGGGAACGGGCCCGTCCTTCTTGCCGACGATCATGATCTGAAGACGGCCGTCGAGACTGCTCGGCGTGAGCGTGCAGGTCACCTCGGCGACGGCCTCGACCTTCTTCGATGGGTCGATCTCTGCGAACGATGCGACGCATTGCCCAGGCTCGTATTCGGGATGACTGACCTCGAGAGCGACCTCGGAGGCCGGAACCGAATAAGTGACGAATCGCCCATCATCGCCGGTGGTCTGAGGGGAAGCCTCCTGCCCGACCACCGAGACGCGAGCGTTCGGGACGGGCTTGCCGCGATCCGCGTCGACCACCAGGCCATGGATGCGCCCCTCGGGAGCGGGCTCGTACGAAGGCGCCGGCACGCTCACGGGCGCGGGGACATGGCGAGAACGCGGGTCGACCGTATACGCGATGCCGAGGATGACGTTGTAAGGCGCGTTCGGAGCGAGCTCGCGTACGAAATCTCGTGTTCCGGTGAGGCCAATGTCGGCGGCAAACGTGAACGCCAGCCCCTTGGGAGGGGTGTACATGCGAAAGCCGATCGTCAGAGTCATCGGATAGGCCTTGACTCCGACGTTGCCGAGACATTCGTCCCCGACCGGGAGGGCCGCCGCCTCGCAATGGAAGCCTTGTCGATTGACCGGAATGTCCCAACGCCAGTCGAGCAAGGGATGTAGACCGACTCTACGGGCTTCGAGAGGCACCTCGATCCCCGCACCGAACCGGACCGCGTCGGCCTCGTTGATCCGATAAGCGAACCGCTGAAAGGGGATGAGCGGACCCACCGTTCCGATACTCTCGGTGAGCTTCGCGGAGTTGTCGAACCAGTATTGTACGTTGAGCCTCGTGATCAGGGGCATTGTCCGCCGGTGATTCGCGCGGAAGTCGAGGTTCACATTCCCGCGAAGCCCAACGCTCGTTGCTCGAAAGGTTTCCTTCATGTCACCGACGCCGCCTGGAAACCCGATGCTCACATCGCCCCCGAGCGCGACCCACGGCTTGACCCAATGGAAACCCTTGAGCCCTATCAGAAGGTCGGCCACGCGCTGCACCAACATTGGGTTGGTGGAATCATCCCATGCCGACGTGACCTCGGCAGAAGCGAACACTTCGAGGTACTCGGTTGGAGTCACCGTGAGCGAAAGGTTGCCGGCAAAGTGGTGCGCCTTGTCCTCTGGGACGAAATAGTCTCGGATGAAGAAGAACTCGGTATTCAGCGCGAGCCGGAAGGTGCCTTTCGGGCCGGAAGAGGCATCGATGACACGAATGCCACCGGTCGGGCCGCTGAAGCTGTTCTGAGAGAGAAGCAGCCGGTCATCGCGAGTTTCGGCGTCGCCCGAGGGATCGTCATCCGCGCCAGCAGATGCTGCGCACGCCAACACGACGATGCCTGCCAAGCAGGACAGTATCCGGCTGCTTCCCATCCCCTTCGCGAGATGCCCCCCCTCAAAATGATTACATTTTGAGAGTGGCCCGGTCCAACTCCGGCGCTATTTCGCGGAGATATGGAGGTCTGCTTCGCCGTCTGGCGGGATCATGACCTTCCGCGGGTTGGGTGAGCTCCCCTCCTTGGGCCGGAATGTGACGATGTAGCTACCGCCGGGCACCGAGCTGATCATGCAGGCACCCTTGACCGTCGAGCAGCCGAAGCTCTTCCCGTCTCCGAGGGGCTTGAGCTGGACCGTGCCATCGACGGGCTCATTGTTCATGTTGCGGACGCGGACGCGGACCACCGCATCGGCGCTCGCTTGAGTGGTGACCACTAGGCTCAGGGCGCAAAGCACGGTGGCGACGACGCGTCTCATGAGACGTCATCCCTCTTCGGCGCTCTCAGCGAGCTCGCTGAGTCGAAGTTCCTCATACTCGTCATTCGGCTCTGGTGGCTCCGAGTCTTCGACGTCGTCCACGTCGTTTGCTTCAACCGCGGCGACCCGCCGTGCTGGGTCCAAGTCGGGAAGCGGCGGCCGTGACGGAATCGGGAGCCCCTCCTCGTATTTGAAGAGACCCGAGGTTTCTTCGTCTCCGACGGCTTCATAGCTGGTGAGCAGGTCTTCGTCTGTGCCAGCCCGTGAAGGCCGTGTGAGCCCTTCTGGCGGTGGAACGAGGTTGAGCCCAGCGGGTGCCGGCGGAACGTCGGGTGGAGCGGCCATCGAAGGCTTTGGAACCGGAGCGCCCACATTGGGCTCAGCGGCCACCAAGGGCTGACCGTCCTCATCGACCTCGGCTTGAAACGCTTCTTCGAATGTCTCCTCGGAGGCCATGACGTCTTCGTACGCTCGCTCAGCCGGACCCTCATCCTCCTGAGAGCCAGCGTACTTCTCGAGTGTCGCCTGCGCGTCGATCGAAAGCTCGACCGACTCGTTTTCGGCGACCTCGACGTCTTCTATTTCGTCTGGCCGTATGGAAAAGACTTCCTCTGCTGCGACCTCGACCTCGGGGTCCTCGGGTTCGTTTTCGCGCTCTGCGGATACGGCGTCCGTTGCGGCGGTGGCAGGGGCGTCGCTATCAGAGACAGGGCGATCGGAGACTGCTTGGCGCGCCATCACGAGACGCTCGAAGACGACTGCAGAGCGACCGTCTAGCTCGAGCGCTTCGAGCACGACGTCGTAGCGGGTCTCGGGAACACGCTCGGCGCCACCATCGACCGCAGCGCGGACTCGTGCCCTACCTTCGAGGGCGGAGGTGCCGTCGGCGAGCAGAACCAGGAAGTCGACGTCGGACCCATCTTCGTAAGGGATGGGTCCATAGAGGATCAGCGTGTCGTGTTCTACGCGATCCAGAAAGCCTTCGGAGAGCTCTCCGATATCGTTGAAATGTGTCGGTACCGTGAGGACCTGGCTCATGCTTCTTCCGCTTCGCTTTCTTCCAGGGGGCTCGTTTGCAATTCGTCTCCAGCGGCGAGGAGCTCTTCTACTCTACGCTCGGCCTCATCCAGTCGTTTCGCGCCGGCACGAGACAATCGAACCCCCTCCTCAAAGATCGCCAAAGACTGCTCGAGAGGCAAATCTCCTTCTTCGAGCTGCTCCACGACGGTCTCGAGGCGCTCCATGACCTCCTCAAACGGGGCCTCTTCCGCCGGATTCGACCTCCCCTTCGAATTCCTCATGTTTTCAACCATACCCCACCGAAAGGCGAACGTCACCAACGTCTGTATCGGCCGCATTCGAGTTGAAGTGCTCCCTGGCGCGCTGTAGGGGATTGAGGGCGGAGCACATTCACCGCTCCAAACCCCCCTTGCACAGATGCGCCGAGCACCTTCTGTCGTCACCCCTGGCAACCACGATGGCGTGCACCTTGGTCACAGGGCGCTGATCGACGCCGCAAAACGCGCGGCGGACGAGCATGGTTGGCAAACCCTGGCGATGTGCTTCGACCCGCATCCAACCGCGATCCTGGCCCCAGATCGCGCGCCGGTATTGCTCACCGACATGCCGCGCAGGGTCGAGCTATTGAAGGGGGCGGGGTGCGATGATGTAGTTGTTTTGCCCTTCGACGCGGACTTCGCGCAAACCAGCCCGGACACCTTCGTCGAGCGCGTTTTGCTAGATGCGTGTCACGCCAAGGGCGTGGTGATTGGACCGGATTTTCACTTTGGGCACAAACGCTCCGGCAACATCGTCACGCTGCGCGAGTGGGGACAGCGTGTGGGATTCACCGTCGAGGTGGTCGAGCCGGTCACGTACGAGGGCGAATCGGTCTCTTCGACCCGCATTCGCCGGATATTGAAAGAAGACGGGAACGTCGAGGACGCGGCTCTGATGATGACCCGTTTTCACGAGGTGACGGGGACAGTCGTCCGGGGCGATCACCGTGGTCGGAAGATCGGCTTCCCCACGGCGAATCTCGATGTGGAACCGCTGCAACTGCCCAAAGACGGAGTCTATTCAGTCTTCGGTCGGGTGCTCGATGAGGCCGACGCCCCGTTGCTCCGAGGAGTCGCAAACCTTGGCGTGCGCCCGACGTTCAGGGCAGGACGTTCGGTCGAGCCGCATTTCTTCGACTTCGAGGGGGACCTTTACGGTAAGAGAGTTCGCGTAGGCTTCGTCTCTCGCATTCGCGGTGAGCGCCAGTTCGAAGGTTTACAGGAATTGCGAGACCAGATCGATCGGGACTGCAAGGCGGCCGAGAACGCGCTAGAAGAGAGCAACCGGGAGCTGGTTCGATGGATCTGACGAAGCTCTACAATCTGACGACACCAGAGCTTCGCGCAGAAGCTGAGCGGCTGGGCGTGAGCGACACCTATGCCCTGAGCCGAGCTCAGCTGATCCACACGATCCGTGATCGGGTCGGTGGGCAGCCGTCAGAAGGGTTGCTCGGACGCGTGCTGGGATTCGCCAAGTGGGCTCTCCAAACGACCGCACCGCCCGCACAAGACCAAGAACAGCATCAGGCGAGGCATTTCGCGCGTCCCTCTGAAACGCCTTCGGAATCTCCGCCGCCCGCTAAGACACCAAGCACCACTCCCCCTGCACGCGCGCCGGTCGGGGTCTTTTCGGTAGCGCCCTCAGCGTTTGATGAGCCGCTTCCGACACGCACGATGGCCCGCATCTTGGCGGACCAGGGTCATTACAAGCGCTCACTGGCGATCTACGCGAACCTGTTGCGCGATCGGCCGAACGATCCCGAGCTACGTGGAGAAGCCGACGCGGTGCGATCCCAGAGTCGAGCGCGTCGACCGCACGTTTAGCCATCTGGGGCCGCCGCTGGCTAGGCCATAGCTGGCGCGGACAGCCGTCGAACGGCCGGAATGCTGACGCGAATCACGAGTGCGCCGATGGAGCCGGCAGCGAGTGCGCTCCAATAGGGAAGCAGCGCGTCGGTACCGGCCCACACACCGAGCAGGGCGAGCGAGAGCCCGAGCCCCAACACTACGATGGCGACTTCGCGGCTCATAAGAAACAGGTGGGCGGCCACCAAGACGGCACCGGCCTTGGCGACCAACATCAAGATCCCAGCGATCGGCTCCGCTGCTTCCCATCCACCGAGAAATAGCGCGGCACCGAGAACCGCGGCGGCGGACGCAAAGAGCGAGGCCGATAAGCGCTTGTGACCGGCGGGCCCACCGAGGGCGTATAGATAACCCGCGAAGGCGAGCGTCGATGCAGGCGTCCGGAACACGTACCAGTTCAGCACCCCGCCCTCTTGGATGGCGACGATGGACTCTATGCTTGCCGTACGCGCCAGCAACATGACGGTGAGGGTCGGCAAGACCGCAAAGACGAAGCTCTTGGTGGCATCATGCTCGGGTGCGGTAAGCGAATAGAGCGCCGCCAGCAATCCGAGGATCAAGATCCAGATCGTCGTCCAGTGAAGGGCGGACGTGCAGAAGAGGGCGGCCACGAACACGAGAACCAGGCTTGATCGGGTCAGCGCGACCGCGATCGACGCCGATGGTCCTTTGCCAAGACACAGTGCGATCGGGGAAAGCCAGCCAAGCAAGAGCCCAAAGAGCAACAGGACGCCAAACGCCAACGGATCGGCACGGCGCTCGGTTACTTCATGTGGCCAGCGCAGCGTATGCACTCCCGCTAGACCCTCCCGCACGACCAAGACGCGGGACTCCGCTTGGCTCGGATCGGGAAGGAAGTCCCGCCAACTGTAGAGTCGCACGCCGTCGAGACCAACCACGGTGTCGCCTCGGCGCACCCCTTGAGTCGCCGCGAAGCTATTCGGATCGACCGAATCGACACGGACCCCTACCATGCCAGACTCCTCGCGGGAAAGTGTCACACCAAAGTGTTGCGCATCGATCGGTTGCGCGAGCTCGCTTGGCTCCGGCTCGCTGCGGAGCAGAGCAGACGTGTCCGGGAGAAAGTCGACGAGGACCGGTTGCTCGGCAAACACGTCTCGACGATCGTTCGACGCTCGGAAGGCGAGCCGTAGTCGTCCGTCCAACGTGGCACGGCCGCCGATCGAGCGCATGAGCTCGGCGTCGATAGGAGCTTCGATGAGCGTCTCGGTTCGGACCTCGCCCGCAATGCGGGCATCGACGAGTCGCGCGGGAGCTCCAGGTCGAAAGAGAGCTCCGTGGAGCCTCACGACAGCTGGCCGACCGAGCGGAAAGCCTTGCCCGTGAATACGGAGCATTCCTCCGGGCTCGATCTGCGGCGGTTCGATCGCGTCGATGTCGAGGAGCGGAAGATCGTCGTAGGCGCTGCAGCCGGCAAGGCACAGAACACACAGGACGGCAGCAACTCGCATGGCTCACCATTGCCCCCCACAGCACGAGAACGTCAAAAAAGGGGACTGTCCCCTTATTCTGGGGGTTAAGGGTGTGCGTTGCGTTGCAGGTTGGTTGCGGGGCAGCAGACAGATGCTACATCCGCCTCCCTCTTGGGGCGGTAGCTCAGCTGGGAGAGCACTACACTGGCAGTGTAGGGGTCAGGGGTTCGATCCCCCTTCGCTCCACCCCTTGGAGACGAGACGACTGGCGGCTCGGCTTTACTTCTTCCTGCTGGTAGGCCGCCTTTTCGCGCCCCTTTGTTGAAGCTGCCTGGTGGCGGACGCGAACTTTCTTCTGAGCGCAGCCGTTTCCTTTTTTGCGTCCCTCTTGGCCTTGCCGATCTTTTTCTTGAACGCGGCAACCTCTTGAGTCGCCTTCTTCTTGAGAGCGGCCGCTTCGGCTTTCGCCCGCTTGGTCGCCGAAGCCTTCCGCTTTTTCGCGGCTTTCTTGGGTGTTGCCCGCTTCTTAGCCGTCTTCTTTGGCGCTGCCCGCTTCTTGGCTGCCTTCTTCGGAGCCGCGCGCTTCTTGGTCGCCTTCTTCGGCGCTGCCCGCTTCTTGGTGGTTCGCTTCTTTGTCGTTCGCTTCTTCCTTGCTGTGGCCATGACGCGCTCCCCTTCTGTTAGCAACAGCAGTATAGGCAACTGCGGTCTCCTGAGAACAAAAAACGCACCGGCTGCCCTCGATGCCACCCGGCCTACCGGCACTGGCACCGCTACGCGCCTGGAGTCGTGCTCGCCTCGTGGGGCATTCGGTGTCTTGGGCTCTGGAAGTAGTGCATGGGCGAATATTGGGCGAAGTTCGTTGCACGCGAGGTGTATAGGCAGGCGTATTGTTCGATTTGGTTGCCGAAGCTCGAGACCTCGTTACCCGCTTTGAAGCTGGAACCCCAAAACGGATGGAAGGCCTCGTCGAGAGCATCGCTCAGAACAGAGTTTTCGGCGTCGAGCTCCCGGAGCTGAGCGCGGAGTCGGTCGATCGAACGGCGGTGGCGGACGCGCTGGGCCTCGAGGGCCGGCCTCCCAGAGTTCGGGTTTTCACCGATGAGTGATCGCTCGACCCTCTTCAAGCGCGCCTGGTGCTCTCTGAGCTCGTCTTGCACCGCGGTGCGCATCTGCTGGAGGACATCGTGGCGTTCGAAGCTGACCGTGTGCTCGCGCAAAGTCCGGAGCTCGTCGTCCATCTCCTGGATGATCATGGCAGTGCGCCACGCGGATTCTTTCTTGGCCCGCAGAACATCACCGTAGATGTGGTCGCCGACATAGAGCACTTCGTCTCCCGGCACCCCGAGCGTACGCCGGAGATCGGCAATGTTGCCACCCGTGTATAGCCGCCCTCGATCCGGCCTCGTCGTCTCTACGGCAGTTTCGAAATCCACGAAAGGAGACTTGCCCGTGAAGAAATTCGGTTTGTTGGATGCCGTGATGACGTAGTCGAAATAATTCCTCCAACTGCGATACTCGTCGAGTGCGTCATCGAGCAGGTACGACATCATCGCGTTGGTGTATTCGGGCCCCGAGTTGGTGAGCACGAAGAGGCGTTTGCCGGCGCTCCGAAGTCTGTGGAACAAAACGCCGAGCTCGGGGTCGGCCTCCACGTATTTTGGAAGATCCGAAAGCACCACGTCGAGGATCGATCCATCCTGATGCGAAACATCCGCGCACTTTCGGATGTCGGCGAAAAGCTTGCCGTACTCGACGCGGCGCCCGTGGTTTTCGAGGTGATCGATGACCGCCGCGTAGACCGCCACTTCAGAAAGCGAGTACAGCGTATCGACCCAATGATACCGCACGGTGCCGGAGCGAAGGCGTCGAGTATGGTACGCGCGGCGACGCTCTTCGCGCGTGAGCTTGCGAAACCCGTGGTACGCGGTCTTGACGTAGCGGTAGCGATCCATCTTGAGCACGTTTCCGAGCTTGCGGTCGATCAACAGCCCCCGGACTGGAAAGTCCGTCCGGTATCTCATGGACAGAAGCTCCTCGGGGTAGCCACGTTCGACCAGCTTGCCGACCGTGGCTTCGATGCTGAGCCGGTCCATTTCCGCTTGGCGGTAGATCGCCAGCGTGTAGTCCATGTCGAAGCCGACCACGTTGATTTGGTCGAGCCTCAGATTGCGGTTGCAGTAAACGCGACGGCCGGCCGGAGGAGGAAATGCACTTCCCCCAGGAGAGTCGAATTCCGGCGCCGGGAACCGCTCCTGCAACGGAGCCGCTCAGCCGTTGACCGGATAGACACTCACGCGCTTGCCCAAACGGCCTCGACGCTCGAATTTCACGACGCCGTCAACCTTGGCCCAAAGCGTGTAGTCCTTGCCAACCCCGACGTTCTCGCCCGGGTGAAAAGTCTGACCGACTTGGCGAACCAAGATGCTGCCCGCGGACACGTTCTGCCCACCGAAAGCCTTGACGCCTCGGTACTGGGGCTTTGAATCGCGCCCGTTTCGGGATGAGCCCTGACCCTTCTTGTGTGCCATGGCGTTTCCCTATCCTTTCACGCTGTCGATGCGGAGCTCGGTATAGGGCTGACGATGACCCCGTCGACGGCGGTAGCCTTTTCGGCGCTTCATCTTGAACACGATGATTTTTTTGGCCAGGTCTTGCGCCGTGATTTCGGCTACCACCTTGGCGCCGCCGACGTGGGGCTTGCCCACCGCGACTTTGTCGCCGCCTACCATCAAGATGTCCTTGAACTCGACTTTGGAGCCTACCTCACCGGGTAACTTCTCGACGCGAACCCTGTCGCCTTCGGCAACGCGATACTGTTTTCCGCCCGTTTGAATGACCGCGTACATGGTAGATCCGTCACTCCCTGGTTCTCAGGGCCGCGTAGTCTAGGAACTTGCGCTTGCCCTGCAAGGCGAAACCCAAGGACACGCCACCTGTGGCTCGCAGGAGATGCTAATACCTCGAAATCATGAGCTAATTTCTTCTCGATCGTGTGACTGGCGCCCCTCGAGGACCAAGGCTGCGGTCACCACCGAGTACTCCGCAATCCGAAGCCCGATCGGCATCTCCCACACCCCTTCAGCAAGCCAGCGATCGAGAGGAGCGTATGCGCAGAGAACGCTCGCACTCCACACCAAGCCGGCGAGGCGGCTCGACACGACCTCGATCGGCAGCAGCCAGGCGAGGTACCAAGGGTGAACTTGAGGTGATAGGAGCAGAGTCGTCCACAAGAGGATGCGCGTCGCGCGAACTGGAGGGATGCGTTTCTTGACCAACAGCGCTCCGATGGTGAGCACGACACCGAACACGCCCGCGCGAGCCAGAGTGATCGCGACACTTTGCTCGAAAACCTGAAGGCTCATCCACTCGATGACCGCATAGAGGCTTTCATTGCCGCGCCAGCGAGCCGCGAACTGAGCCGGGCCCGAAGCGGCATCCGCCAGTGGCTGAAACACCACAAGTGGGGACAGCACGACGGCGCTTACTGCAGCAACAGCGGCGAACGCAACCGGTCGCCGAGCGAAAAGCGGCAGCATGACCACACCTACCGCCTTGAGACCCACCGCAACGCAGGTGGCGATTGCGGCCCTGGCGATGCGGTGCCGAGAAAGGCTCCAGGCCGAAACCAGCAAGGCCAGGCCTGTGAGGACATCCAGGTGGCCGTTGAGAGCGCCTTCGCTCAGCAGAAGCGGATTTAGGGCGAGAGCCAGAGGAGCTCGCGAATCGGTGGAGATCCTCGCGACGGCAAGGGTGGTGAACGCGTGAGCAATGAGGGCAAGAAGCTTCACGGTCCAGATCCCGCCTCCAAGCAGAGCGATTGAGACGAACAGAGACTGCGACAGCGGCGGGTAGATGCTTGCCAGGGTCTTGTTGTTGATCGCCGCCCAACTATCGTTTCGCAGATCAGCGAGAGATGGATCGGCCGGCGCAAGCGCGTAGGGGTTGGACCCCTTGAGCCATACGCGTCCTTCCCAGAGAAACCTATGCACGTCGTCCGACAACGCGGGCGGCGCGAAGACAAAAGCCAAGCCGAAAACGAACAGGGCGGCGAGCGCGATTTGCTCAGACCTGGTCCGACTGAGGAGGTCGGGCGCCAACTTCAGCGCGATCGCGTAGGGCACGAAGCAGGCCGCAAGGCCGAGCACGATAGTCGACGTAACGACCCCCGCGCGCGCGACGACCATCAATCCAAAGACGAGAAACCCTTGCACGAACAAGCACGCGGCGAATAGTTGCTGCCGACCTAGGCCGAACACGGTCATTGAATCACGAATCGAACCACGCGTACGCGCTCGCCAGGGAGCAAGGTCGCTCGGAACTGACCTGCGATCTGACGACCAATTGCGACGGAGACGGTAGTGGCGGTCGGTCCGCCGCCGCTGATGCACTCACCCCAATAGTGCAGCTCGACCTCGTAGACGCCGACGGTCGGACGCTGGCCCACCCATCGTGCATTCTCCACCCGTGGGTTAGGCATGTCCGGCGAGCAGTCTCCGCGACCTGAATGATCCAACTCAGCGCCTATCGGCGTCGAAGGTCGCTGGAAGCTCACGGTGTCCCCAAGGGGCCCTGTCACGTAGAGATCGATGTCCGAGCCGGTATCCCACGCTGCCGTGACTTGAATCAGTCCGGCGCCATAGCCGCATTCGTCATCGATGACGCCGTCACAATCATCGTCGAGCGCATTGCAGGTTTCTTCGACGGCGTTGGTGCAGTCGCGCGGAATCTCCTCGGCCTTGGCACCTGGGACGATCGACACCAGTACGGGAGGTTCCACAGTGATTAGCACCTTTTCTTCGTCCGAGACCTCTTGTGCCGTGTCGCTGACGGGTCCCTCGGCGGTTCTGCTGGCACAGCCAAAGGATAGTATGAGGCACCCGATGGCGATCCTTATCGTCATCCGGTGAGCACTATAGCGGAGGTCGGCGTACAATGCGTACGCGATGATGGGGAAGCTCGACCAGGCAAAGGCCGCGATTGCCAATCGCGTAGAGGCTCCCGAGGTAGCGATGGTTCTCGGCTCGGGGCTCGGCCGGTATGCGGACACGCTCGAGGATGCACGGACGATTCCGTACTCCCAGATCCCACACATGCCGCTAGCAGGCGTGTCGGGGCACGCGGGGAATCTCGTCGTCGGCCGCCGGGGTGGCAAGCGGGTCGCGGCGATGCAAGGGCGAACCCACCTCTACGAGGGTCACGGCGCAAATGACGTGACGTTCGGAGTCCGCCTGCTTGCATGGCTCGGTGCGAAGACCCTGATCGTGACCAACGCCGCGGGAGGCATCGATTCCCGGCTGCGGGTCGGCGACCTGATGGCCATTTCCGACCAAATGAACCTGACTGGAACGAGCAGTCTGCTCGGTCCGAACGACGAGCAACTCGGTCCTCGATTCCTCGATATGACGGTGGCCTTCGACCCGAGACTCATCGAGCTCGCCACGAGTGTTGCAGCCGATCAGGGGTTCGAGCTCAGGCGGGGCGTGTACGCCGGGCTTTTGGGGCCTGCCTACGAAACCCCGGCAGAAATCCGAATGCTACGAACCCTCGGTGCGGACGCGGTCGGAATGAGCACGGTGCTCGAAGTGCTCGCCGCACGGCACATGGGGATGCGGGTGCTTGGAATCTCGTGCATCTCCAACCTGGCTGCCGGGGTTGGTGAAGGTCCATTGAGCCATGCGGACGTTGAAAAGACCGCAGCACGGGTTCGACCACGTTTCGAGTCGCTTCTCTCGGGCGTGCTGGGAGCGATCTGATGGATGAGACGAATTGGGAAGTCTTGAAGCTCGCCGCGATCGATGCTCGCAGCCGCGCGTACGCGCCCTACTCTGGTTTCGCCGTTGGGGCGGCGCTGCAGACCGACGACGGGCGTGTGTTCCAAGGATGCAACGTTGAAAACGCGAGCTATGGTGCCACGATTTGCGCCGAGCGAGGCGCTTTGGCCGCTGCTGTGGCGGCTGGGGAACTTGACTTGGTGGCGCTCGTCATCGCGACCGGCGCCGATCGACCCACACCACCTTGTGGAATCTGTCGGCAATGCTTGTCGGAGCTCGTGCCGGAGCTGCGCATTCGAAGTTTCACAAAAGACGGGGCTTTCGCCGAGTACGAGCTTTCGGAGCTCTTGCCCGAGGCCTTCGATCGTGGCCATCTCGACTAAGCGATTTGATCTCTACTGCGCGCGCGTGCTGATCTTCCGGAGCTTGTTCTGTACTTCCGTGCGATCGATCGCGTCGGGCGGCGAGAGTTCGAGGTAGCGTCCGTAGTGGACAACCGCCTCGCGCTGCTTGCGCTGAGCGTAATACACATCACCGATCAGACGGTGGGTATCCGCCAACCACGCCGGACGTTCGGCTAGGCCGTCTCCGATCCCGGCCGCGGCAGTCAGCGATTGAAACGCCTGCTCGCGTTGGCCCTCGTCGAGCTGCAGACGGCCCAGGCGGTACCACCATTGGCCTTGCTCCGGCTGAGCCTCGACCGCCTTCTTGAAAGCGGCGATTGCCTCTTTCACCCGGCCGAGCTGGTAATGACACTCCCCGATGGCCGCCCACGACTCGGTACGGCTCGGGTTGAGCTCGATCGCCTTTTGAAGGTCCGCGAGGGCGTCCTTCACTGTGCCCGCGCGAATCCGGATACGGGCTCGGAGCCAGTACGCATCGCCAAGGGTCGGATCTAACTTCAATGCGGCGTTGAGCTCGCGTAGAGCGGTCGTCATCTCGTTCGAATCGAGCGCCGCCCACGCGACGTACATGTGGTACAGCCCGTTCTGCGGCTGGAGCCTCACTGCTCGCAAGAAGTGCTGACGCGCGGTCGTGAGATCGCCACGGTCCATCTCGATCCTGCCGAGGTAGTGCTCTGCTTCCGCCGAATAGGGCTGAGCCTTGAGGACCTCCCTGAGCATGGCCTCGGCTTCGTCGATCTGACCGATCATCACGAGCACGGCACCAAGTCGGGATTGGAGCGCTAGATCTGCGGGCGCTTGCTCCAGAGCGGCTCGGTAGCTCGCAACTGCGCCCGCCAAGTCGCCTCTCGCCTCGGCCAACTTTCCCCTTTCGAGTGGGAGCCCTGGATACTTCGGATCGAGCTCTTCAACTGCAGCAAGCGCTGCGGTCGCGTCGTCTAGAGAGAGCTTTCGGCGATATGCCACGGCAAGGCCGAACTGGGCCGACGGATCGCGCGGCTCCATCTCGAGGGCTGCCTGATACTGAACGATAGCGGCGTCGATGCGATTCCGTTCGAGCTCTGCATCGCCCAGCAGGCGTCGAACCTCGGCGGTAATCTCGACGTTGTTCTGTGCCTCCACCAGCACCGCGACCGCTTCGCCAGGGCGCTTCGTGCTCTTATAATGCTGCGCGAGCGCCATGTAGGCCGGAAAAGACTTCGGGTCGAGCTCGATTGCATTGCGGAGGTGTCGAACCGCCTCCTTGCTATCGCCGAGCGCGTCCGCAACCTTGCCCTGCCAGATCTCGACGTCGACATTGACGGGCTCCTCGGTCTCGAGGTCCGCCAAGAGCGCCTTAGCCTCGTTTGCTTTGTCTATCGCGACTAACGCTTCGGCAGCCCCGAGCTTCGCCTCGACGAGGACCTTGGGCTGCCCGGTGGCGTCGAGCTCTGCACCGGGATCGACGTTTGCGCCAATCACGGTTTGGAATCGAGCTAGGGCATCCTGGTAGCCGCCGTCGAGGAGAACGAGCCTGGCGGCACCCAACGCCGCCTGCGCATTGCTGGCGTCGAGCTCCACCGCTTTTTCGTACATTTCACGCGCGGCTCCAAGGCGCCCGCGCTGTTCCTCGATGCGAGCCACGAGCGCAAGCGCGGCAGAGCGATTGACACGGGCTACCGCAAGAGTCGCGCCCCCCTCGCCTGGAGCAAGACCCGCGGGCAGTTGCAGAAGCTCGTACGCCCGGTCGATCTCACCGTTCGCGATCAGGCCCTCCGCCGCGACCACGCGAGCACCTGCATGATTTGGGCTCATACTCTGCGTCTTTTTGGCAGCTTCGAGAGCTTTGTCCCGTTCACCAACGTATCGATACGCGCGCGCGAGGCCCCATTCGCCTCGGGCGCTTCCGTCTTTTTGGTGAGCGCGTTCGAATGCAGCAACAGCGCCTTGACCATCGGCCCTCGCAAGCGCGATCTCACCTGCCACCAAGTCTACGTACGCATCGGTCGGGTCCTCGCTCTGAGCGAGCACGATCTCCGTCGCTGCGAGGTCCGGGTCGCCTTGGCGCAGGGCGTTGGCCGCGAGGGCGAGGTGGATGCCAGGCGCCTCGTCGCCACGGCGCCGCAGATGAAGCCGAAGCTCATCGGCCCGAGCCGCGCTTTGTGCTTCGTGTCCGTAGCGGATCTGAAAATAGGACTCGTGCAGCAAGCTGCGGGCGATGAGAGCCAAGTTGAGACGGGCTTCGCTCCGCGCGCGCTCGAGTTGGACGAGTGCTTGGGCAGTCGCATGGTACGTGTCGACGGAGGACGTAGCTTCCGCCGCTTGAATCGTCTGCGTTACCTGAACGGCGTCGCCAGAGGCCGGCAGGAAGGGCTCGATGAGATGAATGCCGAAGAGCCCGTACTTCGTGCTGCCCATGTAAAAGCCCGCACCGGCGATCAGCGACACGGCCACCAGAGCCGCGACGGCCTTCATCAGCCAAGAGGGGCGCTTGCGGGATAACGCAGCCTTGATGTCGATCGTGCGTTTGCCCCGAGCCGCCGGCGCACCGACATCGGCTTCGTAACCGGGGCGGGCCATGTGGGTCACTTCGCCGTTGCCCGCAGGTGGAAGCTCTGAGAACTCGAGCTCGTCGGACTCTGGAAGATCGAGCTCCGCCGAGTCCCGACTGATGCGCCCCGCCACTGGGGGTGCCGCAGATCGGCCACCGAAGCCACCACTAAGCGGAGGAGGTGGTGGCCCAGGGCGCTTCGCGCCCGGATCGATGTCCATTTCGAGCGCCAGGTCCTCTCCGTCGGGGAGGTCGAGCTCGATGGGACCACCCCCATGGCGGCGAGTAGGACCCTCTATTGAGGGGTCCGAAAAGTCGTCGCGCGCCACCGGTAGATCGGATTGCTCCATCGGGATCGGAAGGTCGGACTCGAGCGCAATCGGGGCGGGAAGCTCGCCGTCGGTAAGCGCCATCGGAAGGTCGACTTCATCACCGGCTGACCGATCGCGTTTGGGAGCCGGAAGATCGACGGAGGCGCCGCCATGACTGGAAGCTCTGGGTGCGGGGAGGTCTACGCCACCTGGGGGCTCCAGCGGCGCGGGAAGATCCATGTCTGAAAAGGGATCGAAGCTACTCGACCGCGGTTCGCGCTCGGTCTTGGGCGCAGGAAGATCCTCCACGCCCTGCACGTCTCCAAACGGATCGAGATCGAGAGAGCCGCCAGCGCCCTTCGGCGCAGGAAGATCTTCGATTGGGGAAATCGACATCGGAGCCGGAAGATCCATTTCGTCGGGCGGGAGCGAAGGCGCTGCGCTCGCTCCAGACTTCCCCGCCGGCGGTGCCGGAGACGGCAGATTCGGGCCGAGCCCGACCTTTGTCATTTTGCGCTTGGATCTTGGCTTCGATGACGTGCCCCCGTCGCCATCGGCTCGTGTGGAGCCATCTCGATGAACTCGAAAGCTATCGCTGCACTTCGGGCAGCGCATCTTGAGCCCGTCCGTAGGCAAACGGTGCTCGTCTACATCATACGACGCCTGGCATGACGGGCAGTGAACCTGAATCATGGCTTTGTGATCTTCCCCCGGGAATCAAGAGTAACACGCTTGATGCGGGACTCATAAACCCTCGTAGATCGATTCCGGCCGCAGCGGAACCACCGCGGCCATGGAAGTGTTTGTCCTACCTTGACGCCTTGGGAGCTCGAAGACTACCTTCCCGACAACTGTGAAGCGCACCATTCAGATCGAGATTGCCGGTGCCCGGTACCGAATGTCCTCCGATGCCGACGAAGCTTATCTGCAACGTCTTGCCGATATCGTGAACGAACGGGTGACGGCGCTCGGCCCGAAGGCGGCAAGGGCGGCAACACCTGCACAGTTGTTGGCCGTGGTCGCTCTCAGTCTCGCAGAGGACCTGGAGGTCTCCGAGCGGCGTCGTACAAGCCTCGAAGACAAGACCCGGCAGGTGGTGGGCGCGGCGATTCGACGAATCGACGAGAGACTGCAGGCGGACGCGGAGCTCGCCCAGCAGATCGACCAGCCGTGAGCCGGCAACCTGCTGACGCGAACGAGGAAGAGATTCGTCGTAAGGTGAAGGCGGAGCTTCGCAAGCGCATGCGCTCGGTTCGAGGCGCCCTACCTGTCTCTGCGTGCGAGGCGCGTTCGGCCGAGATTGCGAAACGTGTCATTGCGCTCGAGAGGTTCCAGTTGGCGAATACGATTCTCGTATTCTCATCGATTCGCCGCGAAGTGAGAACCCAAGCCATCATGCAAGCCGCATGGACTGCGGGCAAACGTGTCGCGCTGCCGCGCGTCGTCGAAAACGACCTTCACTTGCATTGGATCAGCGTAGACACCGAGTTGGTCGAGGGCTCCTTTGGGGTCTCGGAGCCACCCGAGGACGTTGCTCGGATTTCGCCTGAGGACGTGGATTTCGCGCTCGTTCCGGCGTTGGCGGTGGACCTGAGAGGCTACCGCATCGGCTATGGCGGAGGTTACTATGATCGGCTGCTCCCGCTTCTCGAAAACGCGCAATCGTGTGCTCTTGCTTTCGACTTCCAACTGATCGCCGAGGTGCCTGAGCTTCCGATCGACGTACCGGTCGACGTGGTGGTGACCGACCAACGGGTGTTCGAAGCTAGTTGAGTGGCGGCGCGCTCGAAGGCCGGGCGGGTGGTATAGGATCGCTGTGGTCGCGGAGGCAGCGCAACGCAAGCTCGACAACCTTCCCGTGTCGCCTGGGATCTACGTGTTCCACGGCGCGAAGGGGAGAGTTTTGTACGTCGGCAAGGCGAGGAGCCTTCGAAGCCGGGTACGAAGCTATTTTCAGCCTGGATCCAGTGACCTGCGTGCGTTTGTCAGCCGGCTGGAACGTGAGCTCACCGATATCGAGACCTTCGTCACGCACACCGACAAGGAAGCGGCGCTGCTCGAGAACCAGCTGATCAAGTCCCACCAACCGAAGTACAACGTGAAGCTGCGGGACGACAAAGAGTACTTGTCGTTGCGCCTCGACCCGAAGAAGCCATGGCCGCGGCTCGAAGTCGTGCGCCGCCCCAAGCCCGACGGTGCCCAGTACTTCGGGCCCTATCACTCCGCGACCGCGGCTCGTCAGACCCTGAGGCTGGTCAACCGTTATTTCCAGCTTCGCACTTGTACCGACACCGAGTTTCGACTTCGCACGCGCCCCTGCCTCCAATACCAGATCAAGAGATGCCCGGGCCCATGCGTGCTCGACGTGGACGAACAGGAGTACCGAGCTCAGGTTGCCAACGTTGCCCGATTCCTCGACGGCCGACATGACGAGCTCGTCCTCGACCTCGACGCGCGAATGCAAAGCAAGTCGAGCTTGCTCGAATATGAACAAGCAGCGGTGTATCGTGATCAGTTGCGCGCGGTCGAACGAGCACAGCAAGAACAACGTGTTGCGGGCGTTGAGAAGGCCGACCAAGACGTGATCGGTTTTCATCGACAAGGCGACCAAGTGGAGGTGGCGGTGCTCAGCATGCGGGGCGGACGTCTATTCGGAGTCCGCACCTTCCCGCTGCGAAGAGTCGCGGTGCCCAACGACGAAATGCTGGGTTCGTTCTTGGCTCAACACTACGCGGTGCGACCCGCTCTTCCCGATGAGATTCTGGTTCCGGTGCCGATCGAAATGAGCGAGGCCTTGGAAGATCTGTTGAACGAAGACAGAAAGCGCAAGGCGCGGATCGTCCAGCCCAAACGCGGCGCGAAAGCTAAGCTGCTCGACCTCGCACGGGAAAACGCAGAGCACGCCTTTCGAGAAAAGGAACGCGCGCGAGAAGACGTGGAAGCTCGCCTGGGAGAGATCCAAAAACAACTCCGTTTGGCATCGACCCCGCGGCGCATCGAATGCGTCGACATTTCTCACACAGGCGGCGAGGAAACCGTGGCGGTCTTCGTGGCACTGCAAGACGGCGCGCCGGCGCGTGAACGCTACCGAAGCTTTCGCGTCAAGCACGTACGCGGCGGCGACGACTACGGCGCGATGTACGAAGTTCTGGTGCGGCGCTTGCGACGCGGCCGGAACCTAGAGGTCGGATGGGAGCTCCCTGACTTGCTGGTGGTCGACGGTGGCAAGGGTCAACTCGGAGTCCTCGAGCGCGCGAAAGAGGATGTAGGAGTCGTTGACATCGAGCTTGCCTCGGTGGCGAAGCCTCGAACCACGGCAACAGGGGAGGAGGAAGGCGACCGCGTGTTCCGTCCGGGTCAGAAGAACCCGATTCCCGTGCGCGCAAGCTCGGCTCTTTCGATCTTGTTGTTGGCCCGCGACGAGGCCCATCGAGCATCGAACCATCTACGCAAGAAGGTCGGCAAGAAAAGGCGGCTCCGGAGCGAGCTCGATGCAGTGCCTGGGATTGGGCCAAAGACAAGGGGCAAGCTACTGCGCAACCTCGGATCGTTACGCGACGTATTGGCGGCCGGCGAGGAGCAATTGATCGAGGCGGGCGCGACACGAAAACAAGCTCAGGCCATCAAGCAAACGCTCGGCGAGCACGTGATAGGTTCGGAAGAAGCGCAGGGCGCCGAAGAAGCGGCAATCGAAAACGCATTTCAGGCAGACTGACCCCCCCCGGCCTACTGGCCTTAACACTGGCACTGTCACTGGCACGGTCACTGGCACTGGCACTGTCGCTGGCACTGCCACTGTCGCTGGCACTGCCACTGACACGGTCACTGACACTGGCACTGACATGGTCACTGGCACTGCCACTGACGTAGGGCTACTTGCCTTCGTAGACGCAGCCCGCGGTGCACGTCTCGCCAACCACGACTTTGCTCAGGAGCGGTAAGCTGGGCTTTAGGTGGTCCCAGATCCACACGGCGACGACTTCGCTGGTGGGGTTTTCGAGTCCTTCGATGTCGTTCAGATAGTTGTGGTCCAACCGTTCCCAGAGCGGTTGGAAAGCCTCGGCAATTTCGGCAAAGTCGAGGATCCACTCAAGCTCGGGATGGGGCTCCCCAGTGACGTGGATGTGCACGTGGTACGAGTGGCCGTGGAGCCGCTTGCACTTGTGCTCGTCCGGCACATTCGGAAGCATGTGCGCCGCCTCGAAAGTGAACTTCTTCCAGATCTCCATCGCTCCGCGGGACCATTACCCAGCGTTCGTGGTAGCGCCAGCGGCGGTTGGGTCCGCAAAGCGTGTTCTCTCCCCTTGCCGTGGCTATCGCTCGCATATAGGCGCTTTACGGTCTATGAGTCGCAGATGTACAATCTAGAGAAGCCGACGAGGCGCCGTAGGTTTCTGGCCGTGTTGGGGGGGATCGGCGCCGCCGTCGGCGGCGCATGGCTAGTGCGCGCGTGCGGGGCAATTGGCGAGCGGCGCGAATACCCAACTTCGACGAGCTTCATTACTCCAAACGAAGACTTCTTTCTCGTTAGTATTAACGCGTGGTTCGACCCTGGGATGGACATCAGGTCGGTCGAATCGGCTTGGAGCCTGTCGCTCACGGGTTTTGGCGGAAGCCAACACCAGCTCCGATATTCCGACCTCCGCAACCTACGAGCCGTGGATTTCCCGTACACCATCGAGTGCATCCATAACCCTGTCGGAGGCCCGCTCATCGGCAACGCGCAGTGGCGGGGCGCTCCGCTCAAGAGCGTTCTCGAGCCCATCCTTCCTGCTGAGCGCTCGGACTACGTCGTGATGTTTCGCGCCCTCGACGGGTTCTACTCCAGCGTTTCGATCGAACGCTGTCTCAGCGATGACAGCTTTCTCGCCTATGAGATGAATGGTGTACCCTTGCCGTCAAAGCATGGCTTTCCGGTGAGAGTCGTGCTTCCCGATCTCTACGGGATGAAGCAGCCGCGTTGGATTAGCGAGATCGCACTCGTCAAAGGCACAGAAACCACGGGATTCTGGGAGGAGCACGGGATGGCGTCCGAGGTCTCGATCAAGACTACGACCCGAATCGATCAACCCCCCCGACAGACTATCGTCGCCGGTGAGCCTTCGCTTCTGAGCGGCATCGCCTTCGCCGGTGAACGCGGCATCGACCGTGTCGAAATCAGCCTCGACGGTGGGCTGAGCTGGGAAGATTGCGAGCTAATCGAAGGGGGAGAGCCGGGTGTTTGGGGGATCTGGAGTTATGACTGGGCGCTCCCCACCGCCGGTGTACACCGCTTGATGGCCCGTTCGACTGACGGAGCTGGCAACGTACAGACGTCGGTCGCCCGAGGCGTATGGCCGGACGGCGCCAGCGGCTACCACAATGTGGGGGTGCAGGTGGACAGCTGACCAGCGTGAGTTTAGCAGTTAGCGTCAGTGCCAGTGCCTATTGGGCTGCCGGTAACGACACTTCGAACGACGCTCCGCCGGTGGATCGGTTTTCCGCCCGTATGGAGCCACCGAGTCGGTCGACGATCGTGTGGCACACGGCCAGGCCGAGACCGGTGCCCTGCCCTGCCGGCTTGGTCGTCACGAATGGATCGAACACCTGATCGAGAATCTCACCCTCGATTCCGGGTCCGTCGTCCGAGACGACGAGCTGCACTCTCCCATTGGCCCCCGTGGCGCTGACTTCGATCGTACCTCGTCCAGACAGCGCATCGGCAGCGTTGAACAGAAGGTTCAGGAGCAGCTGCCGAAGGCGTTCATGATCGCCTCTGACCCGCGGGAGGGATTGGTCGACCGAGAGCTCGAGGGCGATGTCTCGAAAGCGCGACTGCCGATCGACGAGCTTGACGGTATCCTCGACTACTTCGGCAAGGCTGGCGGAGCTTTCGATTCGCCCTTGCCCTGGCTCGTGGCGAGAAAAATCGAGAAGGTCCCGAATCGTGTGATGGATTCGCTCGGTCTCCCTTTGAATGCGCAAGACGAACTCTCCTTCTTCGTCTCTGTCGAGATCGCCCGCTTGCACCAGGTCTAGCATTCCGCGAATGGCGGCCAACGGGTTTCCGATCTCGTGCGCGACGCCCGCAGAAAGGCGCCCCACAGCCGCGAGCCGCGCACTTCGAACGAGCTGCTCTTGTGCCGTCGTCAGCTCGTCGGTCGCGCGTTCGAGCTCCTCGAGGCGCTCTTGCAACGCAGCACGATCTGCGCGGAGTTGGGACGCCATCTCGTTGAAAGCGCTTGCAAGCCGGGCCACCTCTGCCGCGCCACGCACCGGAACTCGGGTTCGAAGGTTTCCCTCCGCCATCCGCTCTGATGCCCGTCTCATCTCGTCGATTGGGCGCACGATGAAGTAGGTCAACAGGACGTATGACAGGAGCAACACCACCAACGCGGTCAGCCCGAGGTAAAACACGAACAAGCTGCGGCGTGCCGCGTCTCCGCGCCCCCCAACCGGCACCCAGACACGAAGGTCGGCGCCGCCGGAGGTGCGCGCGACGGCATCCGGCACCCCGACCGTACGACCCCAGCGTTGAACCTGACCGTCCTCCGATTGAATCTCGACACCATCGACCAACCCTTGGGAGATCATTTCGTTGATGCTCCCTGCACCAAATCCTTCGCCAAGCGACCCTGCGCTCGCGACAAGCGCCTGCACTAGGCCGTTGGCACGATGGCGCTGCTCCTCGGTGTTCTCGCTCTCATCGAGCCGCGCGGTAACGAGGCTGAGCAGAACGAATGCAGCGCCGAATGCGATGATCAGCGCAACCATGAGCTGGCTTCGAAGCCCCAAGCCGAACGGACGCCCCATCCTTACAGTCTACAGCCTCTGGTTCTTGACCCGCCACGCCGGCCAGTGCATGGGGAAATCATGACACGGGACGTCCGGCTTGGGGCGATCGTCGGCTCGATCCTGGTCCTTTCGACGTTTGGCGGCTCTGCTAGCGCTCAGCGTGGCGGTGATGGCCTCTATGGTCGCTGGGATCGGGGCCTGACCTTGGCGTTGGGCGCGGGCCCTGGGGCCACCTGGATCTCGCGTGAGGCCGATATCTCGATCGTGGGGGAGGCGAGACTCCTCGTCGCAGACGCCGCGGGGTTCGTGGTGTCCGGACGCTGGGGTCCGGATTCGGGCCAGTACCTGTTTCTCGGCGTCGACGTTCGCCCGCTCTTCCCGGCGCTCTTCTTTCTCTACAAACAAACTTGGAACGAGTTCGCCGACTTGATGTTGCAGTCGATCTATATCGAGCTAGGCGCTGCTTTTCTCTTGGATGGCGATCAAAGCTCGGCCCTCGGAGTCGGTTTCGGGTTTGGGATACCGATCTACCGACCGCGCGCCACGCTCCGCGGGCTCTGGTTACGAGTTGGAACGAGATACATCAGCGCCGACCCGTCCAACCGAAACACACAGCCGAACATCGACCGAAGCGAATGGACGCTTTATCTCACTTTCGTCGTGCGTTTGGGATTCAAAGCAAACATCAGCCGCTGGGAGCCAGCACGGTATCGGCGCCGATAGGTTGGCGGTCGGGACGATCCTCGCTACAACCGCGGTGTGAGACGCACCAAAATCGTCTGCACGCTCGGGCCAGCCAGCGACACGAAACACAAAATCGCGGCGCTGGTGTCGGCCGGCATGAACTGCGCACGGCTCAACTTTTCCCATGGCGACCACGAAGGCCACCGGGCGATCGCAACGCTCGTTCGTGAAGCTGCGTCCGCGGCGAGACGGCCCATGGCCATCCTGGCCGACCTTCAAGGACCAAAAATGCGGATCGGGACCTTCGCATCAGGCCCGATCGAGCTCGCCGCAGGTGACCGCTTTGCTCTCACCACCGAGGATATCGAAGGAACGCAGGAGATCGTGTCGGTCAGTTACAAGTCGCTCGCGCAAGACGTGAGGCCAGGAGACGCAGTCGCTCTCGACGATGGGTTGATACGCCTGCGCATAGAATCGGTAGACGGAAACACCGTGCATACGATCGTCCAAGACGGCGGACCGCTCTCAAACAACAAGGGTATGAACCTCCCTGGAGTGGCGGTCAGCGCGCCGGCGTTGGCCGACAAAGATCGGGCTGACCTGGCGTTCGCGATCTCGGAGCTCGCGGTCGACTACATCGCCCTGTCCTTCGTTCGATCGGCAGAAGACGTTCGCGAGACCAAAGCGTTGGCAGGCGACGTTCCGGTCATCGCGAAGATAGAGCGACCCGACGCAGTTGCGGCATTGTTGGAGATCGTCGATGCCGCGGACGGTATCATGATCGCTCGAGGCGATCTCGGCGTCGAGCTTGGCGCCGAGCGCGTGCCACTCATTCAAAAGCGTATCATCCGGGAAGCGAATGCACGCGGAAAGCTCGTGATCACCGCGACACAGATGCTGGATTCGATGATTCGCAATCCACGCCCGACCCGCGCCGAGGCTGCCGACGTGGCGAACGCCGTGATGGACGGAAGCGATGCGCTCATGCTCAGCGGCGAAACGGCGGCCGGTCGCTACCCGGTCCAAGCCCTCCAGATGATGGACGCGATCATTTGCGATGTAGAGTCCGACTACGTCGAAGACTTTTCGAAAGAGTTCAGGGAGCTCCGGGACGAAGGCAACGAAGAGTGGCCCTTTGCTAACGCGGCGGCCCGCGCAGCCGCCGTATTGACCACGAATCTCCCGCTAATGGCAGTAGTGGTGTTTACCCACGACGGGCGATCCGCGCGACTTCTGTCCGAGCAACGCCCGCGGGCACCCATCGTCGCAGTGACTAGCCAAGTTCGTGTCGCGCGTCGACTCGCACTCGAATGGGGCGTCATTCCCAAGGTGGAAGTTCCGCCGGAATCTCTCGACGAAACGCTTCGAATCGCGACTGAAGTACTGGTGAGAGAAGACCTATGCAAGAGAGGCGAGGCGTTCGCGATGGTGCTGGCGTGGCCCACGTCGGGTAGGACCAATACCGTCAAGCTCCACCGTCTCTAGCTTCCACCCTACGCTTGCACTAGATCGCGCCCATGGAAAACACGCCGCAACAGATCGGCCGCTACCGCATCGAACGACTGCTCGGGTCAGGTTCGATGGGCTATGTCTATCTCGCGCGTGACGCTGATCTCGATCGACGCGTGGCGATCAAGACCCTGCGCGATGTGCACCTCGACGAAGAAAGTCGCCGCATGTTTCTGAGTCGTTTCCAAAACGAAGCAAGAGCTGCGGCACGGCTCCACCATCCGAATATCGTTCAAATATTCGACGTTGGTGACGATCCGCAGCACGGCCCTTATCTCGTGTTCGAGTACGTCCCAGGCCACACGCTGAAGCAGCAGCTTCGAAAGGGGGGGCCGCTGCAGAAAGATCAGCTCCTCTACGTTGCACAACAGATCGCCGATGCGCTCGCAACAGCACACGCGGCGGGGGTGATTCATCGCGATCTGAAGCCCGAGAACTTGCTGATCACCGACAACGGACAGGTGAAACTTGCGGACTTCGGCATCGCCCGCATACCCAACGCGGACCTGACGAAAGAGGGGCAGTTTCTCGGCACGCCTTGCTACGCCGCACCAGAGACTCTTCTCAAGGGGGAATACAGCGAGAAGACCGATCTGTTTTCGTTAGGCGCCGTCTTGTACGAAGCCGCATCGGGAGAGCGCGCCTTTCCGGGCGTCGAGGCGATCGTCGTGGCGCAGAACGTCATGTATAAAGACCCGATACCGCCGAGCGAGACCGACCGAGGAGCTGCGATCCCGGTTCAGGTCGATCGAGTCATCATGCGGGCGCTCAACAAGAATCCAGGCGCACGCTTCGCCAGTGCACGCACTCTGGTCTCCGCCCTACGCGAGGCTTACGCGGGCAAGTCCCCGACGATACCCGGCCGGCGACGGAGAAGCCTTCCGATGATCTTCGTGCTCCTCCTCGGCGCAGCGTTGGCCGCATGGGCAGTACTGGGCTACCCGCTCGAACCCCCCAGCACTGACACCGACGCTGGCGCTGTTACTGACGCTGGCACTGACGCTGACGCTAACGCTGTCACTGACGTTGGCACTGTCACTGTCACTGACGCTGACACCGGCACTGAAACCGTCATCCCTCGCACCCCTCACGAGCGTGAGGAGGCGGCAAAGGACGAGCTTGCCCGTGCACGCGAAGCGCTTCGAGAAGGGGACGTGGCGGCCGCACAGGCGGCTCTAGACCGCGCGACCGAGTATGACCCGAGCAATCCCGACATCGAGGCCCTTCGGGCAAAAACGCAAACGACGAAGAAGCCCTAGTCGTTCCCCTTGTCGGGCACCGCTTTCCACCGACAGTCCTGTCCCCCTCCAGGGGTCGGGTTGCACTTGTACATGTACGTCAGTGTCCTGCCACAACCGCTTACGCGCTTTTCCATCGGGGCGTCTTCGACGATCTCGATGACTGATTCGTCGCAGCTCAAGTCGACGGCAGCGGCGCTCCGTATCTGTTGGGTCGCAGCGCTTTCGTGCCCGCAGCCGATGAAGACGACGAGACAGACGAAGAAAAGGAGCTTGAACATCTGATCGACCCCCGCGGCCCGCATCTTCACTACGAACCGACGCTGGCGTTATAACTTGATGCCGAGTCCAAGCAAATCGTTTTCGGCTTGAGCGGCCCAACCACGGTTTGCCTTGGGGCTTGCAGGGCTTGGGTGCAATACGGTTCCGATCGCCAGCCCATCATCTCGAAGGGCCGCCCTTGCGCGCTTCGTTGCCCATGCACCGACACCAACGACCCGGTCGGGTTGAAGCACTGCGATTGCATCACGAAGCGCGCGATCGCATGCCGGCAGCAGTGCCTCGCGCTCTTCGACCGCAAGCTTGTCTGGCGTTCGGTTGCGACCCGTCGATTCGATGAAGACCAACGGGCAGTAGTTGATGACGAAGAAGCGAGAGAAGAAACGGTCAGGTGTTTCAAATCGCGCTTTTGCCCAGCCCCAAAGCCGAGAGCCGCTCACCTCCGAGCGCGGGCAGTCAAAACCGAGGACGGGGCGTTTGGGATGTTGCTCGGCAGGCTTAGCGACGGGCGCCTCGATTCCCATCCAATCTCTCACGAAGCTCACGTCGCCAAACGGTACCCCCGTTTGAGCCATGCCGAACGGCCCGGGGTTCATACCGACCAGCACTACCTCTTTGCGGCCCTCGCCAAAGCGACTCAGATAGAGCTCGTGTGCCGATCTTGCGTAGCTCAGCGGATTGTAGACATACGCGACCGGGTCACCGAAACGAATCTTGGACATTGCACGCGACAGAGCACGCGAGATTTTGGTCAGATCCGACATGGCCAGTTCAGCAGAGATAACGCTCGCCGCCATCGCAAAGAATCGTGACGATGCGTTGCCCGCTTTGCATCCGGCGTGAAACCTCGAGCGCGGCGTGAACGTTGGCACCCGATGACGGTCCGAGAAGAAGACCTTCCTCACGCGCGAGACGTTTGGTCATTCGCTCGGCCGCTAAGTCGGTGACGGTGATCACCTCGTCGACCAATTCGGTATCGAGAACCTGAGGAACGAAGCCCGCGCCAAGACCTTGAATCCCGTGAAGCCCAGGTTTACCGCCCGACAACACCGCGCTTGCGCGCGGCTCGACAGCGATGATGCGAATCGCAGGGTTTCGTTTTTTGAAGACACGCCCCACACCGGTCACCGTTCCCCCCGTGCCGACACCTGCGACAAAGGCGTCGACCTCGCCCTGAGTAGCCTCCCAAATCTCCTCGGCTGTGGTGCGCTCGTGGACGTCCGGATTGGCTGGGTTCTCGAATTGACCGCACATCATGGAGTCAGGCGTGGTCTGCAGTACGTGCTCAGCCTGCTCGACCGCGCCCGCCATCCCGTCGTCTGCGGGCGTGAGAATCACGTCCGCACCGTACGACTTGAGGATGTGACGCCGTGCCGCGCTCATGTCCTCAGGCATTACGATCACGCAACGGTAGCCGCGTACGGCACAGATCATCGCGAGGCTTATACCGGTGTTGCCGCTCGTCGCTTCCACGATCGTGGAGCCGGGACCAAGCTCTCCCGACTCTTCGGCCGCGAGGATCATCGATAGAGCCGGGCGGTCCTTGACGGAGCCTGCGACATTGTTCGACTCGAGCTTGCCGCAAATCTCGGCTCCTTTTTCGCCTGCGATGCGTCGGAGACGCACCAGGGGTGTACGGCCGATTAGATCGAGTGCCCCGTCGTAGATTCGCTCAGTCATGTGAGCGCTAGCATACCAGGGAGCGTTTAGATGTCATCGTCTGACGCATTTCCAGTCGACTCGTGAGCGTCGTAGGCCTGTACAATTTGCTGCACTAGAGGGTGCCGCACGACGTCGGCGTGCGAGAAATAGACGAAGTCGATCCCTTGGATGGAGCGCAGGACATGTTCGGCATGTCGGAGGCCGCTTCGGGCGCCTCCGGGCAGATCCACCTGGGTCACATCGCCGGTGATGACTCCCTTGGCATCGAACCCAAGGCGGGTGAGGAACATCTTCATCTGCTCGGGCGTCGTGTTTTGAGCTTCGTCGAGTACCACGAAACAGTTGTTGAGGGTCCGACCGCGCATGAATGCGAGCGGCGCCACCTCGATCGTGCCTCGCTCGAGCAATGCGGTGATCTTGCCGGGTTCCATCATGTCGTGCAGCGCATCGTACAACGGACGGAGGTAGGGATTGATCTTCTCCGCCAAGTCGCCGGGCAAGAAACCGAGTCGTTCGCCTGCTTCGACAGCTGGACGCGTCAATATGATGCGTTTCACTTGTCGCTCTTGAAGCGCGCGAATCGCCATTGCCATCGCCAGATAGGTCTTACCAGTGCCTGCGGGGCCAATCCCGAACACCAGGTCGTGCGTGCGGATCGCCTGAATATAGTTTTGCTGCGTAACGCCCTTGGGGGAGACGATCCTACGGTTCGACGTCGTCAGCACCACGTCGTCCAACAAGGCGCGAAGCCGCAGTTGCGGGTTGGCACGCAGGGTCCGTGCGGCGCGTGCCATCTCGACCGGAGTGAGATCTCGAAGCTGAAGCGCGTCGATCAGCTCGTGCAGGACGCGCTCCACCATTTCGACGTCTCGGTTTGGGCCCTGGATGTGGATCGTCGAACCGCGCAAGCCCATCGATACCCCGAGCTCGCCTTCGAGGACACGGAGGTTCGAACCGCCAGGGCCGCTCAGTTTCAGCAAGAGACCGGGGTCGGCGACTTCGATGTCGGCGGCTACGTCAGCCTCTGTTGGGCCGGGACGCGCGGAAGGGTGCATCAATACCTGAAGTCTACACCGTTGTTATGGATGGCGCGAGCCACCTCGTTACCGCCAAACCAGCGACTCTGACCCTCGCTCGATCGCGGTTTCGAGACGCTCGTGTGCGGCTAAAATCAGTGCACGGGTCGTGTCACCGTCGAGAGGATAAGAGGCCAACCCAATGGCGACCTGGAGGAGCGAAAGCTCGTCAGGCCGACGCTGTCGGTGCACGGCGAGCTCCTCTTGGAGCCTACGCACCACTTCGACCACGGCACGCGCACTCGCGCCCTCGAACCCGACGACGAACGCGTCGTCGTCCCAGCGGCCCCGGACGTCCTCGCGACGAAAACGGCCGGAGATCAACCGACCGAGATACGTGCGTAAGCGACGCGCCTGCATGTGGTCGAGCGCAGCGAGACCTAAGGGGCTGATCAGCCCGATCGAATAGGTCCGGCCATGACGTTGACTGGAAGACAGGCCGTTTTCAAGGCCCGCAATGGCGGCCGTCCGAAGTAGCAACCCAGTCTGGCTGCAGCGCAACTGCTGGCGACGCATGCGCGCGATGCGTTCGGCCACTCGATGAAGCTCCGCCAACCAACCGCCGTTACGGTCGAGGCGCTCGGTAATGACGGGACTATCCGCGACCGGAGAGTCGGCGAAACAGAGAAATGCCGATGCGGCGTCCCAGCTAGACATTTGAATGATCGCCGGGACTTGAGCACCGGTCACCGTCGAGCCGATCAGCACGACATCGGGACACTGGACGTCGACCTCGCGAAGAAGCTCTTCCAAGCTGAAGTAGAGAAAGCACTCGATCCCGGCTTCTTCGATCTGCTTCGCGGCATCGGAGTCTCTGAGGACGGCGACCTTCGGCCGAGGGGTCGTCGCCCGTTCCACCGCCGTCTCCACTGCGTGATGCAAGCGCACGAGCTCGATCGGATGCGCCAAAAAGATGTCCACGCCGAGTTGCGCGGCAAGGGCTCGCGTGTGTGGGTCGTCGTCGACGGAGAGCAGGATCACGGGAGCCTCTGAGCACTCGGGTATCGCTCTGAGCATCCCGAGGAATTTTCGCAAAGCATCCCGGTCCTCGAGAGGCCAACCGATGATCGCCGCAGTTGGTGGGGTTCGGCCGGCGATTTTCAGAGCCTCGTCGACGGTACCCACAGGACGAAGATGCACCAGAACTTCGTCGAAGGCGGAGCGAAGGTAGGCGATCATTGCAGGATCGTCTTCGAGGACGAGAATAGTAGGGACGAAGTCACGGGGAACCGCTCGGTGCAAGAAGAAGGACGCAGCAGGCGTCACCGAAGGGGGCGCCGCTGCAACGGGCTTGAGGGACTCAGCTGGCTGACCCACCGCTGCCGCAGCATGCGTGCGCACCTCGTCGATCGACTCGAACATCGCAGACCAGTCCAGTCGTCCAGACCTCTGTAACTCGCGGAGCTCATTCTCGATTCGGGCGGCGGCCACTGAGATCTCGGTGAATCCGTGAGTCTCGGCGGCGCCCTGAAGGTCGTGCGCCTGTCGAAGGGCCTCGGCCACGACGCTGGTACGCGCAGTCTCCGCATGCACACGCCGGATTGCGCCGGTCAGATTGTCGGCCGCGACCGGCAGGAGGGTAGAATACGCGTTTACGTCTCGGACGCGCTGCGGCTCTGAAGGCTCGTCAGGAAAAATCACAGCGTCCGGCGGGCGCTCCTGGGCTATGGGGCGGCGATCGGCGGGCGTGAGACTGATGGGCGCGGAGATCGCATTGGCGACCTCACGCGCAAATCGTTCGACGGTGACGGGTTTGTGAAACACCCTCAGCACATCGAGCTCGTGGGTGAGGTGCTTGAATGTGGTCAGGTCGCGATAAAAAGCTGAAACGAAGATGACCGGCGTCTGATAACCGGAACGGCGCAACTCCTCGATCCAGACGATGCCGTTGATGTCGGGAAGAAGCCCATCGACTACCAGTACCGAGGGCTCGGCCTCCTCGATCAGCGCCCGGGCGATGCTCCCCTTGCTCGCGTGGATGACACGCAGCCCGAACGCCTCGAGCGCTGGGGTGACGCTCGAACGGAACTGGGCATCATCGTCGAGAAGGAGGACCGTTTGGGGCACGTCGGCCTAATATTGCACCCTTTGAAGGGCTCACAAACCGGTTCGCGCCAATGGTTTCAGGAGGCCTGCCAGTATTCCGGCTCGGCGTGCTCGAGGTAGGCTTTTGCGACCGGATGATCGGCACACCGGTCGACAACGTCGCGTAAGTGCTGGAGTCCTTGCCTGCGGTCTCCCGTTTCGATCTCGATTACGCCGAGCAGCGCCTGAGCGTCGTGGTGACCGGGTTCTAGCTGCAAGACCAACGTGAGCTGCTCGCGGGCGCCGTGGGCGTTTCCGCGAAGCCTAAGAAGCCGGGCCAGCTCAAGCCGAATGTCGTGAAAGCGCGGACATAGCCGAAGCGCGCGGCCAAACTCGTGGATCGCGTCTTCGGGACGTTCCAGCTCGATGTAGGCCTGAGCCAAAGCCCGGTGAAGATTGGCAACCTTGCCGCGGCGATATGCATCGTTCGAGGAGTCGACGCAACTCTGGGCGCGCTCGAGAGAACGAACACCAGAGCCATACTCGCCAAGCTCGTTGCACGTGACCGTGAGGTTGAGGGCAGCCTCGAGATAGCCCGAGTTCACCTCCAAGGCTTGCTCGAAACACCATCGCGCTTCGGGGAGGCGCGCGTTCAGATGGTAGATGACGCCAAGCCGGTTGAGAACGTCCGGGTAGCGGAGGCCCTGCTGAACGAGCTTCTCGTAGTACGGTTGCGCAAGTGGATACTCTGCACGGGCGTAGTGGTCGTTTGCCGCGTCCAAGATCTGTTGGGCCCAAGGAGGCATGGGCCGAAGGTAGCGATCGGTCGAAACGGAGGCCAGAAATCAGCCGAGATCAGCCTTGGGCCAGCTTGCCGAGGATGCCCTGGGCCCGTTTGGCTTCACCGGTGTCGGGAAAACGCGCGACGAGCTCGTTCAGCGCCTGGCGCGCGGCTTCGACTTCATCGAGCTTCAAGTAGATCTCGCCGAGCAAGAGTAGCGCCTCGGGCTCCACGCCGCTCCCGGGATAACTCGCGAGCAAGCCCCTCAGCCGCGACACGACGCCACGGTACGCATCTCGCTTCAGATAGAAACGAGCCACATAGAACTCGTGCTCCGCGAGCAGGCCCATACACTTTTCCATGAGCTCGTTCGCTTCGGGTACCCGCTGGTCGTCGGGGTAGTCCACGACGAACCGGCGTAACTGGATGAGCGCATCTCTGGCGGCGCTTTGGTCGCGTTCATGGCGTGGCGGTGTCATGAACCAGCCGCCGGGGATCTGATTGTAGTAGGCCTCCGCGATTCGAAACCGCGCGTACGGGATCTCTTTGTGGGAGGGGCGTATGCGAACGAACTGACGGTAGGTCTGGATCGCCTCGGGGTAGGCTTCATTCTTGAATTGGCAATCGCCGATCCGAAGCTCGGCGAGCGCGGCGAACCGGCTGTAGGGAAACTCCCTTCGGATGTCGCGAAAAATTGGCTCCGCACCGAGGCAGTCGCCTCGGCGGAAGTCGAGCAAGGCCCTTTCATAGGCGCCCCTCGCGTCCTCGCCGCGCTCGATCATGCTGCCTTTGCTCTTGGTCTTGCCGCTCCCGCTGCCACCACATGCAAAAGCGACGGCCAGGAACGCGAACAGGAGGGGCCTAAAGAAACCTACCCTCATCGCCACGGACCTAGCCTCTGTGCCCTGGTCGAACAAGGCGACGACGGTGCAAGTGCCTGGCTCAGGCGCTAGCCATGTGGGTGTCGATCACCCTTGCAGGGTCGATCCCGAGGCTTGCCAGGGCAGCTTCCCACCGCGCTTCTACCGGGGTTCCGAAAACGAGGTTGTAGTCGAGGTCGACCGGGATCCACGAACCCTCTTTCATTTCGCTCTCGAGCTGCCCGGCGCCCCAGCCGGCATAGCCGAGCATCATCGCGCAAGTGTCGGGACCGTCACCGCGCGCAATCCGCTGAAGAAGCTCTAGTGACGCGCTGCACGCAATGCGTTCCCCAACCGCGATCGTGCGTCCGGAGCTCGGCTGCGGGACACCCTCGGCGTCGTAGAGGATCCAACCCGTCTCCGGAGAGACCGGCCCACCGAGAAGAACGGGGGCGTCGACCTGCGTGGCGGCTCCCCCATCGACACCGACCTCCTGAAACACGTCATCCATGTCCAAGTCGGTCAACCGATTGACGACGAACCCAAAAGAGCCCTCGTCACCGTGATCGATGAGCAACACGAGCGTATGATTGAAGAAAGGACACCTCATCGACGGCGATGCAACGAGAAATCCTGGCGCCAATGACCCAGCCACGAATCGAGACTGCCACCAAACTACCAAGGTCGCGAGCCCAAATTTGGGGGATTCGGAAATGAGCACAGTTCGTGCAGCGTACCGATCGGGCGCTTTCGTCTCGCTTTCGGCAGGGATTTTGGCCGCCTACGAAATGAACCGTCTTTTCGTCCCCAAAGAGCTACATGAGCCACTAGCTGACACATACCGCACCTACTTGGTGAACCGGCTCCTCGAGGTGTTTGGCGCGCAGATTGCGATCAACGGTGAGTTTGCTCACAAGTCCGGAGCCCTCATCGTCGCAAACCACCAGAGTGCGCTGGACATTGCGGTCATGCTCTCGGTGTTTCGCGGCGTGATGGTCAGCCGGCACGACGTCGCCGACTGGCCACTCCTCGGACGGATGGCCAAGCACGGCGCTACGATCTTCGTCGATCGACAGGACGGTCACAGCGGTGCCGTCGCGGTGCGAGCGATGCGAAGGCGGCTGCGTGAAGGGCGAACGGTGGTAGCATTTCCAGAAGGGGGCACGTTTCCAGAAGACACGGTGCACGACTTTCAACCGGGTGCGTTTGCGGCGGTTCGCTCCCTGAACGTGCCCATCGTGCCCGTCGGGCTCACGTACTCGCCGGCGGTACCCTACGGGCATGAATCGTTCGCTAGGCATCTCGGAAGGATTGCCGCGCGGCCACGCACTAGAGTTTCCGTCCGGGTCGGCGAGCCAATGCTTGCGAGCCTCGACCCCCGTGCAGCAGCGGCCGCGGCGCGCGCGCGCGTGCAAGAGCTCGTAATCGATGGTCGTGAGGAGCTCGATGCCGGCTGAGCTTTCGTTTCCATCTCGGTACGAGCGGCGATGGCAGGCCTGTCATTTCTTCGGGGACGATGCCGATCGGTATGCTGGCTTTTACACGCAGTCCGACCCGCTTGCGGATCGACTCGCAGACTGGCTTCGGGGGAACGGAAAGGCCGGACAGGCACTTTTCGAGCAAGCGCTTCGCCAAGGCATCGCAAGCGTGGATGAACCATCGTCTGAGCTCCGGGACTTTTTTCAGGAGGTTGAGGCGATTCCGCCATGGGTCGACCGGGCGCAAATCAACCGTGGAGCTCTCGCATATCAACGTTTCGGGTTGGTTGGGATGATCATCCTTAGCGCTTGGTCGTTGCTAAACGGCTACCACTCCAGCGCCGCAGTGAAGCCTCTCGCAATGACTGGGCAGTTGCGAAACAACCCGCAACGGCGACTTGCGGAAACTGCACGGTTCGTGAGCGAGGCCACGCAGGTGAATGGTCTGCGCCGTGGGCACCGCGGTCATGAGATCACGGTGCGGGTGCGCTTGATCCATGCCTACGTGCGCCGAGAGTGCCTGGCGTCCGAACGTTGGAGGACCGGGGAGTGGGGGCTCCCGATCAATCAGGCGGACATGTTCGGCACCCTTCTCGAATTTTCGCTACTGATGATGGATGGGGCGCGCCGACTCGGGTTCGAGCTCAACGACTCGGAAGCCGACGCGATCCTTGCGCTGTGGCGCTACTGCGGACATCTAAGTGGGGTCGATCCTTGGTTGCTGTCACAGCTTCAAACCGAGGCCAAAACGAGGCGTATCGCGGACTTGATTCATCTCGTGCAGCCGGGTCCCGACGAAGATTCGGTGGCGCTCGCCGAGGCATTGCTCGGGGTTCCTGGTCAAAATGCACCAGGGAAGGCCCCCAATTTGATCGCGCGGTTCGTAATGCGGTTTCATCACGGGTTGGCAAGGGCGCTCAACGGACCCGAGGTCGCGGACAACCTCGGTCTGCCCGACGATCTCTGGCAGTACGCGGAATACCCGGCTCGAGCGATTATCAAGCCTCTCGAACGGCTGAGACGGTGGGTGCCCGGCGGAAACAGAGTGGCTGCGCACATTGGCAATGGCGCCGTTCGCCGGGACCTGTCCCGCCTGCTTCGTGGGGTCGAGCCGCGCTTCGGCGCCGAGTCCTGAGTCTGCGAGCTTTTGGGAGCGATGGCGCCTCTTCGCTACGATTCGGAGGGAGCTCGGCCGGGGCCCGAGTCGAGCAAGTCGATGGTTCGCCTTTTACGTCAGTCCAAGGACACGACCACGCAGCATGACGACGACGTGTGGACGCTGCTCCCAAGTGCGGTCTGGGATCTCGATTTTGCAGAGGTGCTCTCGTGGATCGACGCACAAGGATGCCACGATGCCGACGAGTTCAAGCAAATCGTGAGAAACGACCCGGGTGCTCTGACGGAGTGCCTGAGACGCACCCAGGTCCGAAGAGTGAGCTCGGGCGCCATTGTGCTCGTCGGCGCGTCTAGCGAGGAAGAATGCATCCGTCGCACACCCGAGTTGCTCACCGCCGAGTCGAAGGCTGACTTTCTTCGTGTGCTTCTGGCGGCATTTCGAAACGAAACGGATGTGCATCTCGAGACAGCGATAACGACATGCGCACTAGAACCACGGGATATTCGCGTGCATTGGCGTTTCATACCCAACCAGGCGGGCAAATTCGTTCGGGCGATCGTGTCCGTCGTCGACATGACTGGCGAGCGCGAGCTCCAACAACGACTCGCGCTGTCGGAGCGAATGTCGGCCATCGGAACGCTGACCGCGAGCATCATTCACGAGATCAGAAACCCTCTGACTTTCGTGTGGAGCCACCTTCGCTCACTCCGCAACGGGAGCACGGACCTCCGCGACGAGACGGCCAAGTTGGTCGGCGAGGCGTACGAAGGCGCGGACAGGATTCGCGTAATTGCTAAGGAAATCACGGAGTTGTCGCATGGTGGGGATCCCACCGAAACCGGGGTGATCGACCTGAAGGAGGTCCTCGAGAGCGCGATTCGAATGGCGCAGCCGGAGGTCAAGCATCGAGCATCGATCATCCGCGAGTACGAAGAGGGAACGCTCTACACGCGGGGGTCGAAGACGCGCATCGGCCAAGTGTTCCTGAACCTGATCGTGAACGCCGCGCAGGCGATCGAGCCTGGCGATCTCTCGCGGAATACGATCACCGTCCGCGCGCGTAGTATCGAAAATGACCGCATTTGCATCGACGTGCAGGACACGGGCCCTGGGATCCCTGCACAGCTCTTGCGGCGCGTATTCGATCCGTTCGTGACCACCAAGCTCGCAGGCCGCGGCACGGGTCTCGGGCTTTCGATTTGCCGGCGGATCGTCGATTCGCTCGAAGGCACGATCGAGATTCAGAGCCATCCAGGTCAGGGCACGGTCGTGCGTGTGGTATTGAAACGGGCGGTGCGGTCACCCGCCCCGCTCTCGGCGCCGCCGCCATCGACCACCGCCGTTCGACTCGCTTCGGGTCGGAGCTTGAGCGTGTTGGTCGTCGATGACGAGCCGGTGATCGCGAGACTGATCCAAAAGGCACTCGTCGGACATCAAGTCACGATCGCGCACGATGGGCGGCAGGCGGTCGCCCTGATGGGGGAGCACCCTTATGACGTGATCCTGTGCGACCTGATCATGCCGGAGATGACCGGAATGGATGTCTATCGGGCAGCCCTCCAGCGTGCGACCCCGATGCATGAGCGCATCGTGTTCATGACCGGAGGCGCCTTCACCCAGCGCGCCCGAGACTTCCTTCAAAGTGTCCCAAACCTCCGAATTGAAAAGCCTTTCGACCTCGCCCACCTCGAGCGCACCATCCACGAGGCCGCGGACGCGACCGGAGCCCCTTCGAGCCGCAAGTCCGTACACCCATAAAAAAAGGGGACTGTCCCCTTTTTGTGGGGGTTAATTCGGTGGTGATGGGCAAACCACGGATGATCGTCGTTGGGCTCGACTGTGCGGCGCCGACGTTGGTTTTCGACCGCTATCGAGACTCGATGCCGAACCTCGGGTCGTTGATCGAAGGCGGTACCTGGGGTCCGCTCCGGAGCTCGGAGCCTCCAATAACGGTCCCGGCGTGGACGTGCATGGTGTCCGGAAGAGACCCGGGGGAGCTCGGACTCTACGGCTTCCGCAATCGGATCGCTGGCAAGACCGGTTTGCGGATCGCCAACGCTCAAGACGTGCGCGTGAAACGCGTCTGGGACTGGCTTGGCGACCACGGTTTTCGGGTGGCCTCTCTGTTCGTTCCGCTGACGTCGCCCCCAAGTCCGGTTCGCGGCGACATGATCTCGGGTTTCTTGTTGCAGAGTGGTGACGCCCCTTGGTGCTTTCCGCGCTCTTTGGCTCCAGAAATCGAGGAGCGTTTTGGTCCGTACATTCCCGATGTCGAGAACTTCCGAGCGGACGATCTCGAGCGCATCGACGAAGAGATCCGCACGATGACACGCCAGCACTTCGACATCGCCGAGCACATCTGGCTTGAAAAGAAACCCGACTTCATGATGATGGTCGAGATCGGCCTCGACCGCTTCCATCACGCCTTTTGGCGGCACATCGATCCGCATCATCCCAAGCATGAGCCAGGCAACCGATGGTTCGATTCGGGGCGCGAGTACTACGCGCTGCTCGATGCGGAGATCGGTAGGCTACGAGAACTTGCGGACGGCGACACGACGTTCTTGGTGGTGAGCGATCATGGCGCGCGCGCGATGCGGGGAGGCTTCTGCATCAACGACTGGCTGATCAGGCGCGGTTACCTCGTCCTGAAGGACCCCCCGGGCACCGTGTCCCCACTGGACCACGACCGCGTCGATTGGTCACAGACGATCGCCTGGGCGGAAGGCGGCTACTACGCACGGATCTTCTTGAACGTCGCAGGCCGCGAGCCGCATGGACTGGTGCCGACGCACGAGGCGACCGCCCTCACGAACCGATTGCGGCGCGAGCTCGGCGCCTTGCAAGACGACGATGGCTGCGCGATCTCGACGATGGTACGCGATCCGAAAGAGCACTACCGGGAGGTGCGTGGCTTTCCGCCCGATCTCATGGTCTATTTCGACGACCTCGCGCTTCGAGCGATCGGGTCCGTCGGACACGGTCGATCGATCATCCCCGAAAACGACACTGGACCCGATACCTGCAATCACGACTGGAACGGGATTTTCGTCGTGAGCGGCGGGCGCGTGCCGGCCCGTGGTCGCGTCGAGGGCGCGGAGATCTACGACGTGACGCCCACCACTCTGAGCGTGTTCGGCGTGGAAAGACCTCCCGGAATCCTGGGCAGAGACTGGACGGCGTGAGGACGGCTGGCACTGGCACTGCCGCTGGCACTGCCACTGGCACTGTTTTCGAGGAGTAGGTGACTTGGGCCGCGGCGCGGGATGGGCAGCACAGCGATGGGGAGGAGCCCGCGTCAAGATCCATACTTATCCGAAAAGGGCGACCGGGGCCCCATTGCGAGCACGCCCGTCCCGTGCCGCGGCCCGAGTCACCGGTTGACGCAGAGACGGCTCACCGACCGGGCGGGTCCAACGGAGGTTGGCCGTGCCGGGCTCGCAACCAGTTCACCGCTGACAAGACGTGGGGACGCTGGATGAGCCAGCGCTCTAGAGCGAACTTGCCCGGATAGTTCATGATCATCAGGCCCACCAATAACGTGATCAGCCCCTGGCCGGGAACGAACAGCATCAGCAGCCCCGCCAACACGAGGGTCGCGCCGAGCAGATTCTTTGCGCCTGCTAACGCAAACTCAATCGCGGGGTACCGCGACGAGGCCAGGCGATGTCGCTGTGAGTGGGAAAAATAGTCGGCGGGAATACGCTTGATGAGAGCGGGCACCAGCAACACGGCCGCGACTAGGCTCGCAATGGAGACGCCGATGAACCAGCCCGCATAGTCAGACAGAAGTTCGATTCCCGATGAAATGATTGCGTCCATGGTCGTGTTGGAGCTTTGCCCGGCTGCTTGCACCACCGTTAGGGCAGCTTTCCGAGCCAGCCACGCCGTTCACACCACTTGGCCAGCTCCAGGACAGGCGAAATGGTCAGGGCCGCGCAGATGGCGATCAACCAATCGTTCTTTGACAACGCGTACGTGCCAAACGGTTCGTGCAGCGGTGGAAACGACACGATGAAGAGCAACAGCACCAGCTCCCAAGAGATGGCGAGGTTCAGCCACTTGTTGGAGAACGGCCGATGCAAAATGGACCGTCGGTCGGAGCGGAAGTTGTACGCCTTGAAGAACTGGATCAACACCAGGGACACAAAGGTCATCGTCATGGCATGAGCAACGCTGCCGCCCGACTTCAGGGCCCATGTGAAGATGGCGAGATTCACGGCTGTGGACCATAGGCCTCCGAGAGCCATCAGGATCACGACAGGGCGAGTGAACACTCCCGTGCGAGCGTCGCGCGGAGCCCGCTCCATCAGGTCGTCCTCGGGGGGATCGACCGCCAGTGCAAGCGCAGGCAAGCCATCGGTGGCGAGGTTGACGTAGAGGATCTGCACCGCGGTCAAGGGCAGTGGCAAGTCTGCGATCGTCGCGCCGGCCATGAGACCGATCTCGCCGATGTTCGAGGAGAGCAAATACATCAGATACTTCTTGATGTTCTCGAAGATCCCGCGGCCTTCTTCCACCGCCGCCACAATCGATGCGAAGTTGTCGTCGGTGAGGGTCATCGCCGCGGCTTCTTTGCTGACGTCGGTGCCGGTGATACCCATGGCGATGCCGATGTCCGCTTTCTTGAGGGCCGGTGCGTCGTTCACGCCGTCGCCTGTCATAGCCGCAACGTGACCGCGCTTTTGCAGGGCCGTGACTATCCGAAGCTTGTCAGCGGGGGACACGCGGGAATAGAGCTCGACGTTTTCGACATCGCGCTCGAGCTCCTCGTCGCTCATGTCTTCGAGCTCTGCGCCGGTCACTGCGCGCCCCGCTCTGAGCAAACCGAGCTCACGAGCCACGGCCTGTGCGGTGAGCGGGTGGTCGCCCGTGATCATCACGACTCTGATGCCAGCTTCCTGGCAGCGTTCGACGGCGGCCTTGGCCTCGGGGCGTGGCGGATCGATCATGCCCACCAAACCGAGGAAGGTCATCTCGCGCTCCGCGTCTCCAAGTGTGGCGTCTGCTTTGCTGGCCACAGCCAGCACGCGAAGGGCCTCGCTAGCCATTTGTTGGATCGCTTCGAGAATCGCCTCTCGGTCAGCATCCCCCAGCGCGACTTGGCCTCGCCCCGTCAATTGCAGAGAGCACGAATTGAGGATGGTCTCCGGCGCGCCCTTGGCGTAGGCGACCTGATTGTTGGCAATGGAATGCAAGGTTGTCATTCGCTTGGTTTCGGAGGTGAAGGGGATTTCTCCAATGCGGGGGAACTGGAGGTCGAGGTCGCCCTTTTGCAGTCCGGCCTTTGCTGCCGCCACGATCATTGCGCCTTCGGTGGGGTCTCCCTTGATGTGCCAACCGCCGTGCGCGTCGTCGCGGACGAGGTGTGCATCGGAAACTAGCGCGGCCGCCCGTAGCAACTCCGTCTCCTGCGTAGAGAGCTCGACAGCCGAGTCGTCCAGTGAGAACTCGCCTTCGGGCTCGTAGCCGCCACCGGAGATGGTGAGCGTTCTTTCGGGCGTGTACAGCTTGCGGGCTGTCATCTCGTCCCTGGTCAGAGTGCCGGTCTTGTCCGAGCAGATGACCGATGTGCTTCCCAAGGTTTCGACGGCCGGCAGGCGGCGCACGAGGGCGTTTCGTTTCGCCATGCGTTGCACGCCGATCGCCAACGAAATGGTGACGACCGCCGGCAGGGCCTCCGGTACGACCGCAACTGCCAGGGCAATCCCAAAGATGAACATCTCCAGCAACGGCTGGCCGCGGAGCATGCCCATGGCGACGATCGCGGTCACTACCACAAGTGCTGCTAGGCCCAGAACACGACCCACCTTGTCGAGATTCTTCTGTAGAGGCGTCTTGCCGGATTCGACGGATTGCAACATCTGGGCAATCCGACCGAACTGGGTATTCATGCCGGTGCCGACGACGACAGCACGGCCCCGACCATAGGTGGCAATGGTTCCAGCAAAAACCATGTTGCTGCGGTCGCCGAGGGCCAGGTCCTCGCCACCGAGTGGCTCGGTGTTCTTCTCCACAGGCACGGATTCGCCAGTGAGCGCCGCTTCATCCACCTGCAGATTGACCGACTTGATCAGCCGCGCGTCGGCCGCCACCTTATCGCCAGCATGCAAGAGAATGAGGTCGCCTGGCACGAGCTGGCGCGCCGGGATCTCGATCTCCCGACCGTCGCGGATCACCGTTACGGTAGGTGCGGCCATTCGCCTGAGCGCTTCGATCGCGCGTTCCGCTCGGTACTCCTGTACGAAGCCCAGCACCACAGCGAACAGCACGATCACGGCGATGGCGATGGCCTCCACGCCGTGTCCGACAAAGGCGGAGATCGCGGTCGCGATCAGCAGGATGATGATCAGGACATTCTTGAATTGTCCCAACAGAACGGTCCAAGGCGAGACACGATCAACGGCATCCAGCTCGTTTGGGCCGTAGAGAGAGAGGCGATGCTCAACCTCGACCTCCCCGAGGCCGTGAGGGCCCGAGGACAGATGCGACAAGACACTGTGAAAGGGTAGCGTATGCCATCCGGGCGAACTCGCATTTGGCAAGGCGTCGGTCACTGCCTCATCTCAATGCGCGCTTGGAAGACTTTCGATAGTCGGTCTTGTGGCATTACTGTGTCTCCGACCAAGGCCTCGGGACCAAAATGCCCTGTCCATGCGTGACATGTACACTCATTCAAGTCCGTCGGCGAGCCAGCATTGGCACTGGCACCGGCACTGACGCTGGCACCGGCACTGACGCTGCCACTGGCGCTGACGCTGGCACTGGCACTGGCACTGACGCTGGCACTGACGCTGGCACTGACGCTGACGCTGGCACTGGCACTGACGCTGACGCTGGCACTGGCACTGACGCTGGCACTCGCACTGACGCTGACGCTGGCACTGGCACTGGCACTCCTTGTTTTGGGTTTGGGCTCTGTTGACCACAGCGGGTGAGGCCAACAGGGCCCAAACCCAAAACAAGGAGTTGAAGATGCAATCAGAGAACGTGTACATCAGGGCCCGCAAGGTCGTGCAGGAGGTCGCTCCGCTCCTCCAGGTGGTTCGAGCACAAGATCGGGCGTTGGCGGACCAGCTCAAGAGAGCGGCGCAGAGTGTGGTGCTGAATGGGGAGCAGCCCGCGTCAGGATCCATGATTAGCCGCAAGGGCGACCGGGGCCCCAGCGCGAGCACGCCCGTCCCGCGCCGTGGCCCGAGTCACCGGTTGAGACTGACGCTCACGCTAAGGCTGCTAGGCTCTGCTCGTGTCTGCGCGGGCGCTGGTGATTGGCCTCGATGGGCTCGACCTCGGCGTGGTCGAGCAGTTCGGCGCTGAGTGTCTCCCGAACCTCTACAGTGTGATGAATCATGGTGCCTATGCGGCACTCGAGTCGGTGCAGCCTCCGGCCACCCTGCCCAACTGGACAACCTTTCTAACCGGTCTCGATCCTGCTCGGCATGGAGTGTTCGACTTCACGACCCGACGCGGATATCGAGTGCGGTTCACCGCGGGCACGGCCCGAGAAGCGCCGACCATCTTTCAACGCCTCGACCGGCTCGGGTTTCGCTGCGCTTGCTTGAGCTTCCCAGCAACCTGGCCTCCCGAGGAGCTCGCGCGGGGAGTCTTTGTCAGCGGCTGGGACGCCCCGGTCGCCTTCGAGGCGGATCGATCCTTCATGTGGCCCCCGTCCCTCTACGACGAAACCGTTGCCCGGTTCGGCACGCCCACCTTCGACGACGTCGACGAGTTTCACGCGGACGCACCGGGTTGGATCGACCGTCTGCCCGACGCGTTGGTGCGACGCGTGGTGAGAAAGCAGGAATGGGCCCGATGGTTGCTGGAACGCCAAGAGTGGGACCTGTTTGCCGTCTATTTCGGCGAAAGCGACACGGCCTCGCACTACCTTTGGGCGCACCACGACCCCCGGTCGCCGAGAAAACCAAGAAGCGTCTCGAGCGACCAGCGGGCTGGCCTTCTGCGTGTTTACCAGGCACTCGACGAGACGGTGGGTCGCTTGATCGACGCCGCGGGCAGCCAAACCGAAATAACCTTGCTCAGCGATCATGGCTCTGGGGGGTCCTCCGACAAGGTCCTGTACCTGAACCGCCTATTGGCCGAGCACGGGCTGCTGTCATTCAAAGCCCGAAACCAGCATGCCGGAGCGCGGTTCAAAGAGCTCGCCTTGAGACGCTTTCCGCCGCGCCTTCGCGAGCGCGTGTTTCGCATCGGCAACGCCTGGCTTCCGAGTCGACTCGAATCGCACGTGCGTTTTGGCGCGATCGACATGAAACGGACCACCGCGTTCAGCGATGAGCTCAACTACTTCCCCGGCATCTATCTCAACATGGCCGGCCGTGAGCCCAAGGGGACGGTTCGCCGGGACGAGAAGCACGAAACGATTCTGCGCATCCGTACCGCCTTGCTTGCAGTGCGCGATCCTTGGGCGGGTCGCCCGGTCTTTCGCGACGTGGTGCGACGAGAGGAGCTCTTCGATGGCCCTTACCTCGAGCGCGCGCCGGATCTGCTTCTCGATTTTCATCTCGACGGCGAGTACTCGTACAACTTGATGCCGAGCGCGAGCGCCCCCACGGAGCACGGCGCGTGGCGTCTGCTCACCGACCGGGAGAAGCTCGGGAAGAAAGGCCGCAGCCTTCCGGGCAGTCATCGCTCGCATGGCTTCTTGGCGATCGACGGCCCGCAAGTCGTTTCGGTAGGGCACATCGACGCACACATCGCGGACGTGACCGCAACACTTCTCGCGCGGCTCGGCGTCGAGGTACCATCTTCGTTCCGAGGGCGCGTGCTATGGAATGCTCTCGAGGCTTCGGATGCGGCCGAAGCGCTTCCCTCAGGCGATCGGCAGAGGTCTGGCGTCCATCGCAACGAAGCAGCGGTTGAGGCTCGTCTACGAGCGCTGGGGTATGTCGAATGACCGTTCTGCACGTCGCCTGCTTGCCGTTTCCAACGTACCAGGGCACACAGGCCGCTCTTGGTTCGATGCTTCGAGCGTCCTCGGAGCTCGGTAGGCCGGTTCATCTGCTCACTTATGCCCGCGGGGCATACGAGCTCGAGGCGTCCTATCCCATCGATCGCGTTCCGGACTTCCCGAGGGTGCATTCGCTGCGCTCCGGACCATCGTTGGGTAAGCTTGCGCTCGATGCACGGTGTATCGGCGAGATCCGTCGCCTATCGGCGCGGCTGAAACCCGAGGCGGTCGTCGCACATCACATCGAAGCAGCACTCGTCGCCCTCGCCACAAACGTGGGCCCTGTTTACTACGTCGCGCACACATCGCTCGAACGAGAGCTGCCGATGTACTTTCCCCGACTCCTCGAGTCACCGATGGCCGCCACCGCACGTCAGGTCGAGGCTCGAGTGTGTCGACTGGCCGCCGGTGTTGCTGCCGTGTCTCCTTCGCTATCAATGCTTCTCGGCAAGACGGCGACGTACTTGCCCGTCCCATGGCGTCGATCGATCGGCGCCGTGATGACCGCACGCGACGCGAGAAAAACGCTCGGGCTCCCGACGACAGGTCCTCTTTGCCTCTACGCCGGGAACCTCGATCCCTACCAAGGCTGGGAAGATCTGATCGACGCCCTCGTCATCTTGCGAGATCGGCACCCGAGCGCTCGGCTCTTGATCGCCACCGAATCCGACCCCGTTCCGGCCCGCCTCCGAGCAGTCCGCACCGGGTTAGGTACCGTCGTCGATTTTCGCCGATTGGCCGGTGAGCGGGCCCGTCGGCTGGCGCATGCGGCAGCGGATTTCACATGGGTCCCGCGTCGCGCCGTCGGTGGTCTGCCGATCAAGATGCTGGATGCGTTTTCCCGCGGGCTTCCGGTCGTGGCGACGGAGCGGGCGACAGCAGGCCTCCCGATCGACGCCGCGTGTCTGTGCGTACGGAACGACGACCCGCGCGCGCTTGCCAAAGCGGCTCACCGGGTGTTGATCAACCAGGCCCTCACCGATCAGCTCCGGTCTGCCGGCCTCGTCTATCTCGATCAACATCACCGCGCTGCCGGCTTCGACGCGGCGATGCAGCGGCTTCTCGGCAGGCCTTCTAAACGACTTTCCGCGCGCGATGCGCCGCCTCGATCAATCGGGCTGGCACACCCAGCTCGGTGAGCTCCTCGAGCGAGCACCATCGATACGCATCGTGCTCCAGCGACAAGACAACCTCCCCGCCTTCGTGCTCTGCCCGAAACACGATCACCGTCATCGGCTCGCCACGTCGACGCGCCGCGTACGTGTCGACGGGACGAGGGCGCACTCGCACGCGGAGCCCACTCTCTTCAACCACTTCGCGTTTCGCGGCAGCAAGTGGGTCTTCATCAGCTTCGACCCGCCCCGAGATCCCCTCCCAAATACCGGCCCCCGCAGCCTCGGCCGAAGCGCGTTGCATCGCTAGAACGCGATCACCACGGAACACCAAGACAGTCACCGCGACCCACTGTTTCGCTTCTTCAGTCACCACAGAAACCCTGCTGTCAACATATAGGGAAAGGACGCCTTTTTTTGGATCCGTGTCGAACGACCCAAGTACCATTTTCTCTCCAGCTCGCGTTGGAAAACCAACATGGTCGCGCCATTGGACAAATCGGTCTCACACGCACAAGAACGCACGAACTCAGGGGTTCCGCGCCTCCTGCTCGGAGGGGAGCTCGACGTCGAAGTTCCTGCGCTCGCGGAGCTCACTGCAGCCACATCAGCGCTGGCGATCGGCGCAAAGCGCAAAGTCCTATTGCCGCTCGCGACTTCTGCGATCGAGTACGCCTTGGTGCGGCGCGGAGACTCGGTGTTGGTCAGTTGTTATGGGACGGCCAGCGCCCCGGTGGTGCATCAGCTCGACCGCTCCGTCCCACTCAGACTACTCCTGCACACTTGTGCACAGGCCATGCTCGAAAGCGCGAGGCAGGAGCTCGACCCGACGGCCAGGCAGATCGCCATTCGAGTCGCCGAACGGGCACTTGCCACCAAACTTGCGCCGGACCCGTTAGGACCGATCGCCGCCGTCAATCAACGAGGCGGTGAGCTCGATGCCCCGCCCTCAGAGGTACCTCTCGCATTTGGATACGAGGCGGCGATCTACCCGTCGTCCTCTTCGTCACAGAGCCGTTCTGCTCGGGCCGATGTTCATGCTCTTCTCTTCGAGGGCCATCTGTGGGCGTTCGTTCGCGGACGTAGACTGTCGCTCGTACAAGGCCCAGTCATGCTGGCCGCGCATCGGATGGTGGTCGCGGTGCGAACCCTGGTCGATTCCTGGGACAGCGCCCAACCGACACACGTGCGTCTACGGGCTGGTGGCTTTCAGATCGCGATGCGGAAGTCGTCTCACCAACTCGTCAGTGTCGAGCTCCATTCCGAAGGCAGAGGCGATCTCACTGCGACTTCGCTGAGCATCGCAGAAGCCGCTCTCCCTATTCTCAAGCTGGCGAGCGACCTCCTTCGGAGTCTGGTCGCCTCGGACCGGGGGCAAAGCCGCAACCTACGCGTGCGTGCGCTCCGACAAGAGGTGCGGGTGTTGCGGCGGGAGATACGGGCCCGACGAAACGCTGACAGCTTCGTGAACCTCGACCCCGACCGGCTTCGTATGCACAACGAGGTTGACGCTGGGCCAACCACGAGGGCCGAAAATTTGCCGTCCCTCCAGTTCGAGGAGCGATGGCGGATCTGTCTCGAAGGGCTCGACGCGAACTCGGTATTCATGTGCGGCGATAGGCTGGTCATCGCGACCCAAAACCACGTAGTCGCGATCTCGCGCGACGATGGTCAGGTGCTCTGGGCCCGTCCGGGCCAGGCCTCCACCACCCTGATGGCTGGCTCGGTGCTGATCCGGCTCTCGCCTGACGGTGAGGTCGAGCTCTGCAACGTCGAAGACGGCGCGGCCTATGGCTCGACGCACATCACGCCACGCATTGGCGGTCCGCCGAGCGGACTGATGGCCGGCGGCGGCAGCATTCCCCCCGTCGCGGTCATCACCGAAGGCAGCGATCGATTGGTTGCGCTCGACGTCCGCACCGGGGAGCCGCGTTGGCGCTTCGCATCTCGAACCGGCGGCGAGTTCCGAATGACGAAGATAGGCCGCGTGCTGCTCGTGACCTGCGGCGAAGAGGCGATTCATGCCATCGACCTCGCCACCGGGGAAGATGTCTGGAGATTCGCCGAACGAGGGTGCTTTCAATTCAAACCCTTGGTCCGAGACGAAACGGTGGTAGCCGCCGCGGTTCGCGGCCGCCGCGAGGGCGCGCTCTACGCGATCGACCTCTACAGCGGGCGCCCACGATGGCAGCGGGAGCTTCAAGGCCCTCCCACATCGGACCCGACGAGCGCCGCCAGCGTCGTCCTCGTGTCGACGGCGGGAGAGGAGGCGACGTTGTCCGCGCATTCGCTCGACCACGGTGAACCGCTTTGGGGCGTGAAGGACCCGGGTCTCGGAATTGGCGGAGCCGGCATGGCGATCGACAGCACCTGGATCGTGAACGCGCCCTTTGGGCAGCTCAGTGCCTTCGATGTGCATACCGGCCACGTGAAGTGGTCGACCCATCTCGCGGATGCGTTGGCCGACGAGATCCCGAGAAGGCTCGAGCCGGTCCTTCGAGGGGGCGCGCTATTCGTGCCTGCATCGTCGGTGCACGTCGTGCGGCCCGCCGATGGAAGCCGCCTATCGGCGAGTCTCCCTTGCGACCTCGTTCCCGACCTCATGCGGGTCGACGAGCGCGGCTGGGTCTACGTCGCCGAAGAAAGCGGTTACCTCGCCGGCTACGCACCGAAGCCGATGCTGACGTTGGTGCGCGGCGGCTAGTCAAACGGAACGCAATGGAACTCCATCGACCATCCTTGGAAGACCGGTGTGCTCAACGCGTCGCTCGAGGCGTTGAGCTTGGCCCGCACCCGGAGGTAGGGCAAGAAGTTTGTCTCGCCGCCGGCGAGAAGCTCGTCACCGATATCGTACGTTTGCAAGGTGGTGTCGGTCGGATAGACGATCGACACCGGAATCACGGTATCGAGCTCGGCAAGGGTATTCGCGGTGAAGAACTCGAACTCGACCGTGCTGTCCGAGGGTGTCGAGCCGATCCAGGTGAGCGTGCCCCAGTCCGGTCGCTCAGGTGGCATCTCGCAAACGATATCGGAGTCGTAGGTGTTCTGGTAGAAGCCCGTGCCGAAGTCGGATCCCGACGGGGGCACCATGATTCGAACCGGATATCGGGCGATCTCGGTCGTGCCATCGACCATCACACGCATATCGAAGTCGAAGACCTGCGGAGTGGCCGTTGGGGGCACGAAGTCGTTCCCGACGCGGAACTCGAACTCAATGTTCGCTCCCGCGAGGCACCCTAGACACGTGGGAGTCCCGGAGCCGCCAATGCATTTTTGGGGGAAGCCATTGTCTGGGCAGTCCTTGGCCACGATCGCGCTCACGAATTGGGTCTCGTCGACGGTTGGTGTTGCGGGGTTGTCTTCGGGAACGAGGGTGACATCGCGTCGCGTGTCGCCGACCAGAGCTTGCATGGCCTCGAGGACCGCGGTCCCGAGACCCGACCCGTCGCCTGCGATCTGCTCGAGATACGGATCGCCGAATATGTCGACCGATCCGGTGACGATGCCGAGCTCGGTGAGGTCCGGCAGCGCGATGTAGCCTCCCGAGTTGGGGCTCATCACGCTGACGACCTTGACATCGTTGGCCAAGAGCTCGGTTTCGACCGTCGTCCATTGCACGGGAAGATCGGTGGTCTGCCAGCTCGGGTAGCCGCCGGGGTCGGCGGTCAGGTTGTGAAACCGAAGTTGAAAGTTCCCCCTGCGAGTGGAGACCGACGTGCTTGGTTCGACAGAAGCATCGGAGACCGCGTACCAGTCACCGGCGCCCAGAGTTTGGGTCAGCCGTCCCCAGTAGTCGCCGCCGCCGGGCCCGGGATTGCAATCGACGAATGCAAGCGCTGAATCAAGGAGCGCAGCGTTGGTCGTGTGGTAAGCCGTGCCCTCGCCGCTCACAAACATGTCGATCAGACCGCTGAGGGAGAACTTGACGAATGCGTCACGCCCGTCGGCCCAGCATCCAGACCCGCCACACTGCAGGCACAGCCCCTTGTCCCAGGTCACCGCGTCGTTTCCGAGGTTGGTGTTGCTTCCCATCAACGTCAACGACTTGTTGGTCAGGTCCCCGAGATCCCAGGCCGTGAACGGGTCGCTCGAGTAAAGGACGTTCGGAGACTGCTCTACCGGCGGCAACCGGGTCCCGATGCCGAGGGTCCCGTCAAAGGGTGGATTGCCATAGGTGTGGCCGTTGGCGACCGGGCCGTTCCACATATCGGCGTCGCTGAAGAGCAAGATGATCGGAAGCACACTGTCGCGGAAGCAGGGGTAGCCCCAGCGCCCTGCCGGCGTCGAGGGACATGCGCCGCGATTCGGCACCAGGTCTCCAAGGCCCTGCCCCGTCACGACAGAGTAAAGCGCCTGGCTCAGGGCCTCTGGGTAGTCCTTGTTGTTGTCGGCCCGGAACATGGACACCGCGTCAAGCACGTGTTGGATGTTGTTGGTCGTGTCGAGGTAGTGGTGATAGGGCGCCATGTCATAGCGGTTATTGTGCGGTAGATACGAAACCTCTTTGAAGTCCCCAACGCCCATCCAAACGTCGGGGATTACGCACTGAATGGCTCCGACGATGCCTGTGTCCGCGCCTCCTGGGCACTCCCCCGCGTCGACAAAGGTTCCGCTCGTCAAGTCCGTGACGAGCTGGTTCTGCTCGCCCCCCATGGAGCCGGTGGCATCCATGAGAATATAGACGTCGGCGCTCCGGATATCGGACCGGATCTCGATGCTGGCGGACACAGTGTTGTCGCCGCCGGCGTCGAAGTAAGCGGTCTGGTAGGCGCCGTCGTCGTCCTTGTTACCATCGCAGGGAAGTTTCCAACCAAGCCCCGCACAATCGTCGGCCGGGTCGGGCACCCCGTCGCCATCTGTATCGACGAGGGCTGCACTACCGCTGCCGCCGACGAGGTTGAGGGCGCCGTCGGCGCTCGAGAAGACGATGTTGCTCGAGTTGCCGACGCTGAGATCGACCTGCTCGGGGTAGTCGATGGCGGTGTTGCAGGTGGGGTCGCCGTTGCCACAAGATGCCGGCGCGGTGACGACCGCTTGGTAGGCGGCCTCCACCGAAGGATCGCCGCTCTGACACGCGGGCAGCGCGACTGCGAACGAGAAGAGAATCAAAGGGGTCAGGGCTTGGGGTTTCACGTTTTCCTCCTTAAGGAACAGTTCCGGCTTGGCAGCTCGGCGCGCCGCCATTGCGAGGGGCTGCACAGACCTGCTGGGGGTCGCAGTCCGTTACTTGGTCACACGTACCGCCGGCTCGAACACATTCTTTGCGACCGTCTTGCCAAAGGCCGACGCATTCAAAGCCAGCCGCTTCATCGCAGTCGCTATTGGAGCGGCACAATCCGTAGTCGCCACACGCAACGTCGGTGGCGACGGCACCGACCTCGCAAACCGGGACCGTGGACGGACAGCTTGCGTTGAGGCATGGGCTGCCCGCGCCGCCGGCACACTCTTTGGTGCCGTTGTTGTCGATGTCGGCACAGAACTCGCCGAGCCCCGCGCAATCTTCATCGAGATGGCAGGTTTGGAAGGTGCGAACGCAGAAGTCCGCCGTTGGGGTCACCTTGCAGACGTGGCTCTTCGGGCAGTCGAGGTAGCTGTCACATGGCACGCGACGATCGACACAGGCGCCTGCCTCGCAGGAAAAGCCGAGCGGACAATCGTAGCTCTCAGTAGACGGGCTGCAGCCCGGTGTGACCCTCACGCAGTGCGTAGGCCCAACCCCGATCGGAGCGCATGCGTAGTCCGTGGAGTTAGGACATTCAGTCACGGAAGCGCACGAGCCACCGTGCAATGGCTGGCACTGCTTGATCGGTTCGCCTTGATTGGTATCGCAGCCCGAGTCGACGCAGACATATCCGCTAAACGCGCAGTCGTCGTCGGTGTCGCAAGGAAGCTGCGTCGGGCAGGTGTGGCAAAGCGCATTGGTCATGCAGGGGCCAGTCGCACCGCCGGTGCCACCCGTGCCGCTGGTGCCGCCCGTGCCGCCTGTCCCGACCATGCCACCCATGCCGCCGGTCCCAACAATGCCGGCCATGCCGCCGCTACCGCCCATGCCAGTACCACCCGTGGCGCCAACACCTCCGGAGGCTCCGGTTCCACCGGTCCCTCCGGTTCCCCAGGGGACAGACGGGCCGCTATCACCGCAGCCGACCAAGAGCGCGAGCGACACCGCGCCAACCGACCACAAGCCGTGGCGGGCGATGCTCATTCTCGATATGGGTTCGGTTCGGTTCATCTTGATTAGTTCAGGAATCCAGCTTGGCAGCTCGGCGTCCCGCCCTCGCGAGGAGAGGCACAAACCTGTCGTACCGGACAGTCGCTCACGTTCGAGCAGCTCCCGCCGCTCGGTACGCATTCCATGCGCCCATCGGGCCAAAGGCCAACGCAGTCGAAGCCAGTCGCGCAGTCTGCGCCGTCGCGGCAAAGCCCGTACTGCCCGCACACAGTCGTGCTTCCTGCGCCTGCGGTTTCGCAGACCGGTGCCGACACATCGGCGCAATCCGAGTTTAAGCAAGCGACCGGCATCGACTGATTTGCATCGAACACACCAGCGCACTCCGCGTTGCCGTCGCCGTCGATGTCTTCACAGCGAGGCGCGAGATCGATACAGTCGAACTCCGCGACGCACTCGACTTGGACGCGCGCGCAGAAGCTCCCGTTTGTGCCTGCTACGCAGACGTGGTTCTTCGGGCAGTGTTCGTCGAGGTCGCAGGGAAGCCTACGGTCTACACAGCTGCCGTTTTCGCAGGAGAAGCCAGGCACGCAGTCAAACCTCGTGTCGCAGCCGGGCGTCGTCTTGACGCAGCGCATGCCTTCACCGGGAACGTCGATGCACTCGCGTCCTGGAAAGGGAAGACAGTTGTCGTTGGTGGCGCAGGCCCCGCCGCCGCCAAAGACACACTGTTTGATCGGCGCACCCTCGAGGCTGTCGCACCCGGATTCGATGCAGACGAATCCCGGAGAGCAGTCGTCACTGGTGTCGCAAAGATCTTCGCTCGGACAGGCACGACACAGCGAGTTGGTCATGCACATCGGGCCCGATCCACCGTCTCCGCCTGTGCCCCCAGTGGCACCCCCCGTGCCGCCTTCTCCGCCCGTTCCGCGCGGGCCTCCTCCGTCTCCGGTCCCGCAACCAACCATGCACGCGGCCGAAAGCAGCAATATTCCAAGCCATCTATAAGCCATGAGGGCCTCCTCTTAGACAGAATCACGGAAATTTTATGCTCAAGCAAGTAAAGGAAGGCCCTCTAGGAGGCAAAAATGCGATCGTGTAAGGGACCGCACAGTCCTGCTCGCAGCGGCAGGTCGGCAGCTCGAGTTCCTGAACATGGGCGACTGAACACGGCCTCAGCCCTAAATATGGAAGACAAGGCGCTACATCGGCACACATCCAATCGCTGGCTATGATAAATACACTAATGATTCCGGGTACTTGAAGTCGGCAAGAATTGTCACGAAACCGTGCGATTTATTTGCATGACGCCCCTTCCAATTGTAAAACATTGTCATGGCGTGTCGCTCATCGTCGCGTAGGAGAAGAAACACATGAAACATTGGATTATTGGGGTGTCACTGGTTCTCGGTGTCTTTTTCATCGCGCCAAATCCGGTTGCTCACGCGTGGAGTCGGGGCGCGTTCTTCGGCAAGAGCTCGCAGAACCAAGGCAAGGATCACCAGAGCGGGGATAAGATCACAAAGCAATGGAACTACGGGAAATCCGCCACGCGGAGCAACTCGGCCGTTCCTGAGCTCGATCCCGGCGCCGCCGGAAGCGCAGTCGTGCTGTTGCTTGGAGGCGTCGCCTACGTATTGTCGCGTAGGCGTGACGAAGAAGACGTCGTTTAATCAACCGACCGGGGTCTGCGTTGCCTGATTCCTCGCGGGCAAAGCAGCCCCTACCGGTGCGATGGTTCTTCCGGCCAATCGCCGCTGTGGTCTTACTTCTCGGCGAGTACCTGGCGATCAGCTTCTCGTTCGACGCCTACGTCCTTCTCGAGAGAGCTGGAGATTGGGGCGCTATCGGCTTCATCGGAATGCTCGGTCCGATCGCGATCGCGTTTGCCACTGCGCTGTGGTTGCTCGGGGGAGCGGAGGTACGCGACGTCGTGCACCGCTCAGCGCAGGTCGAGGAGGCTCCTTGGTTTCCTCTCCTACTGGTCCAGCTCGTTTGTTTCTCTGCCTTCTTTGGATTGAGTGCCCATCTCTTCGGAGGTAATGCACTTTCGCCCGAACCGCTTGGTCTTTGGGTGCTTTTGTGGGTCTTGGGCGGTGCGGCGACATTTCTCGCGTGGCTGCCCCTCGCCGTCGGTCGCCTTCGGCTCAGCGCCCTTCTCAAAGAGCTCGCGGTTCCGCTCTCGCTTGCTGCACTCTTGGGACTGGTGGCATGGGGCGCGGGGATCATCACGCTCGAGCTATGGCAACCCCTGGGCGACGTCACGCTCGATGCAGTCGCCGCCGTGCTCGAGGTTTTCGTACAACCCATCGTCTTCGACCCGAACGAAGCAGCGGTGGGCACCGAAGCATTCGGAGTCACGGTTGCGCCCGTGTGCTCGGGCTACGAGGGAATCGGCCTGGTCGCTGCTTTCTTGATGGCCTACCTGATCGTCTTCCGCGAGCAGTTCCGATTCCCCCATGTCCTGGTCTTGTTGCCCCTCGGCATCCTCGCCGTGTGGGCTCTCAACGTGGTCCGAATCGTCGCGCTCATCCTGGTCGGGCACCTATGGTCTCCGGAGATCGCGATCGGGGGGTTCCATTCGAAGGCGGGTTGGGTGTTCTTTTGCGCCGTAGCGCTCGGTGCCGTCTGGGTCAGCCAACGGGTTCCGTGGCTCGCGAGCGATCCGAGCGGGCCGCGTGCGCGCGTCACCAATCCGAGCGCCCCATTTCTCTTGCCGCTGCTCGCGGTCGTCGCGACGGCACTCATCACGGGGCTCTTCGTGTCGGAGTTCGACTACTTTTACCCGCTTCGCGTCGGTGTCGCCCTGACCGTGCTGGCATGGTTCAGGAAAGACTACGTGGAGGGTTTGCGTCGCCACCTGCGGGGCCGGAGCATCTGGTCGTGGCAGGCGCCGATGATCGGCGTGGTCGCTTACCTGGTGTGGATCGCATTGTGGGGCATCGATCCCTCGGTGGGGAACGAACCTCCGGCCGCCCTCGCCGAGCTCTCGGCTCCGGCGGCGATGATCTGGATCGCGGCACGCGTATTCGGCTCCACCGTGACGGTTCCGATCGTCGAAGAATTGGCCTTTCGTGGGTTCTTGTTACGCCGGCTGATCTCCAAAGACTTCACGGAAGTTCCCTACGAGACGTTTCGATGGCCGGCCGTCCTGATCTCGTCATTGGCGTTCGCGGCAGTGCACCAGCAATGGATCGCGGGCTTTGTAGCCGGCCTGTTCTATGCCTATGCTCAGTCGCGCCGCGGCTTGCTGACCGATGCCATCATCGCTCATGCCGTGACGAACGCCCTCATCGCGGCTCAAGTTTTGCTCGCCGCGCACTGGTCCTTGTGGTGAGCGGCCTCCGTTTTCCCAACAGATCATGGGCGCGCTTGCTTGTCACCCCTGGTCCGCGGTATGGGTTATCAATCGTTAGATAGCCCGATGACACAGACTTCCGCCAACGACAAAAAGGCCGCCGCCAATCGTGTCGCCTGGGATGGAGATCCGCCTCAGCGCACGGCTGCGCGCGAACGTCTCCTGGAGGTCGCCGCGCAGTGTGTCGCCCGAGATGGAATCGCCGGCACCGGGATCGCCCACGTCGCGCTCGAAGCTGGCGTCAGTCGACCGACTGTCTATCGGTACTTCAAAGACCGCGACGAGTTGATTCGCTCCGTGCTTCTACAAGCGGGCCTTCGCCTCGCGAACGAAGTGCGCACCCACATGAAAGGCTTCGACGATCCAAAGGAGGGCGCGGTCGAGGCCATGGTCTTCACGCTTCAGGGGATTCGAGAGAACCCGGTCCTCAAGCAGGTCTGGAGCCCACCGGTCTTCGACGCTGCCGTGTTACGCGGGTTTACGCAGCCGGCCTCGATCGCATTCACCAGAGTCGCGTTCAGCGACTTCATCGAGGCGGCTGGCTGGAGTGAAGACCAGGCTACCGAAGTCATGGAGTACATGCTGCGCCTCATCATGTCGTTCCTCGCCTCCCCGGATCCGCAACGAGGCGACCAGGAGTTGCGCGATTTCCTGAGGCGTCGATTCGTGCCCGCTCTCGGCCTCTAGGCGATAGCGTGGGGGCGGTGGGGCAGGACCAACCGAGGCCGCAGGCCGTCTAGCAAAATGAATGACGGCTGGGCTGGGCCCGTCCAAAGGCGAGCCGGTTGGTAGCTCCAACCAGCCTGTAGTAAAGGGGTCACGATGGTTCGCTGGAGATTGTTCTGGTTCGCGGCGCTGGCGGCGGCTTTGGTCGTTCCGGGTAACGGGCGTGTCTCGAATGCTGGCGCCGAGGCGGCCAGCACGATTCGGATCGCCTCGCTTGCCCCCCCAGGCTCGTCGTTCGTCAAGGTGCTCAAGGCATGGAGCCGGACGCTCGCAAAGGAGACCGAAGGGCGCGTGGAGCTGCGCGTTTTCTCAGGGGGTAGCGAGGGAGACGATCGCGACCTGATTCGAAAGATCAAGGCAGGCAAGCTCGATGCGGCAGGCGTCGCGACGACCGGGTTGAGCCTGATCGCGCCAGAGGTGCAGGTGCTGACAGCCCCCGGACTGCTGACCACCGACGCCGCGCTAGACCGAGCGAGAGCAACGCTCGACGCTCGTTTTCAGAAGATGATCGAGGACAGTGGATTCAAGCTTCTCACCTGGGGTGACGGCGGAAAGAACCGCGTCTTTTCCTCGAGGCCTTTTTCGAGCCCTGCCGATCTTGCCAAGCAGCCCGCTTGGGCCGGCAAAGACAACCCGGTCGTCGAGGAATTCGTGAAAGCGATCGGGGCAAACCCGGTGCGTGTCGGGTCGTCGGGCGTGTTCCCAGCTCTCGGGAACAAGAAGCTTCAGGTCGTCCCCGCGTCCGCGATGGCTGCGGTCGCCTTCCAATGGTACACGCGGCTCAAAGCGATGACGTCGAGCAACTTCAACATCATCGTGGGGGGCTCGGTCATCAGTAAGAAGAAATTCGACGAGCTCACGCCTGCCGACCAAAAGACGCTGCTCGGCACTGCAAAACGGGCCGCCAAGAAGCTCGACCAGATCGTCCAGCGCGACGACGAGCGAGCCTATGAAACCCTCGTCTCTCGTGGCATCGGGGTCGTCGACACGGCTACCAACCAAGCCGCATGGGATGCGGCGGCCAAGAAGGCGCGCGAACGTTTGGCGGAGCGGGGCGTGTACAGCAGGTCGCTCCTTCGCACCGTCGAGACCGCGGCCGAATAGAGAGAAGAACCGATGTCGAAGGCCCATCCCGCCGTCACCGCCAGCGAGAGCTCCGCGAAGTTCGCCATGGCAAAGGACAAAGAATCATGGCTCGGGCTGTTCGCCGAAGACGCATTCCTGGCCGACCCCGTCGGCAAGTCGATGCTCGATCCCGAAGGCAAGGGGCATCGCGGAAAAGAAGCGATCGAGCGATTTTGGGACAACGCGATCGCCAAGGCAAACCTGACCCTCGACGCTTCGCAGCGCATCGCTTGTGACAATACCTGCGTCGCGGTGCTTCGAGCCACGAACGACCTCGGGGGCGGCATCGTGACGGTCGTCGACATGGTGGGCCTCTACGAGGTAAACGAAGACGGCAAGCTCAGCTCACTCAAAGTGTACTGGGACTTCGACAAGCTCTTGGCACAGCTCAAGGAGCAAGGCATCGGCTGATGGACTTCGTCGCGCTCTACCAAACCACCGACCCGCTCATCACCGCGTTTTGGGCTTCTCTCGGGTTCGCGGCGCTGTGTTGGGTGCTTTCGATCCTCACGCGCGAATACTCGTGGGTCGACCGTATTTGGTCGATCACTCCCGTGATCTATGCCGTGCATTTCGCCGGGCATGTCGGCTTCACCGATGTACGGCTCAACTTGATGGCCGCTCTCGTCACCGTGTGGGGCGTGCGTCTCACCTTTAACTATGCGCGCAAGGGGGGATACGCACCGGGGGGCGAAGACTATCGTTGGGAGGAGATTCAACGAAGGATCGGCGCAAAGTGGTTTCAGGTGTTGAATGCGACCTTCCTCGCCCCTTTTCAGAACGTGCTGCTGTTGCTGATCGTCGTGCCGTCATACGCGGCCTACCAACATTTGGGGGAGCCCCTCAACACCCTCGACTACGCTGCGGCTTTGGCATTTACAGCATTCTTCTTGGGTGAGACGATCGCCGACGAGCAGCAGTGGCGATTCCAGACCGCCAAGCACACCGCGAAAGCGCGCGGCGAAACCCCGGACGCGGACTTCCTCACCACGGGCCTCTTTCGCTACTCACGCCACCCGAACTTCTTCTGCGAGCAGGCGATGTGGTGGACTTATTATGTGTTTTCGATCGCTGCGGGCGCGGGGTGGCTCAACTGGACGATCGCGGGCGCAGTACTGTTGACCTTGCTCTTTCAAGGGTCGACCGGGCTCACCGAACAGATTTCGCTTCGCAAGTACCCCGCCTACGCCGACTATCAGCGTGCGACCAGCCGGTTGGTACCCTGGTTTCCGAAATCCGCCCGGCAGTCGATTCCCTAACCAAACGCGCGTTCAGCCGAAAAACCGTGGGATTACAGGGAGTGTCGTGAGCCGACGGCCCGTTGATAGGCCAGACGCGACCCCTCTTGCGTCAAACAAGCCGTTCCCTCGAATTGCGTCTCGCACCGGATCTAGTAAGAGCGGGTCTCAATTCGTTGCATAGCCAACAAACACCGGGTACACGTTGTCGCGCGCGCTGGGCTGGCCCCAGATTGTGTGCAAAGCTGTTGCGCGCCGGGAGCTTACGAAGAGGAGAACAAGGGATGACCAAATTGATGAAATTAAGTGTGATTGCACTGCTTACCGGCACGCTTGCCTTGGTGGGTTGTGGCGACGACGCCACCGAGACCGGTGGCACGGGCGGCGCAGGCGCGACTGGCGGCACAGGCGGCACAGGCGGCACGGGCGGCACGGGCGGCACGGGCGGCATGATCGACCCGCTAGCAGACGCCTGCATGGATGCCATCGGCACGCCTGTCACGGGCGTGCAGTACGTAACCTGCGCGATCGACGATCCGTTGACTCTCACCCCCTCGTTGCCGGTTCAAATCAAACTCGTTCCGGCGACCGACATCATTGCTGGCGCGGCAGGGTCGGTATGTTACGCATCCGCTGTAGACCTCAATGTGGGGATCCCGATCACATCGGAGATAGTCGGGGGTATGTCAGTCGTTGCCCTTACAGGTGTAATGGGCTTGCCTTCGATTACCGTTGATATTCCCACGGGAACCTTCGACCTACCGCAGGTGCTCCTGTTCCCGGAGGCAACGATCGCGGGAACGGTTGATGAGAACGTAACCGAAATCACGGTCGATATCAGCGAGGTCAGCACTGCCGTGGTGGTGGCCGGACTAGAGGTGGCCGTTCCCTGTGCTCCGGGCTGGTGCGGAGGTGAAGAGTGCCTGCGAGACGCCACGTCAAACTTGCCCATAATCACTATGCAGAACACACCGCTCTCTATTCCGGTCTCTCCGGCGATGTGATCTAGGGCTACACCACATACACACGACGAAGGGCGGATGCCAAAAAGGCATTCGCCCTTTGTTTATCGAGGGAGTCGGCGGTGGGAGAGGCTCGGCAAAGAGCGTCGGACCTGCTCGACCCTGCGGGGCTCGATTGGGGCGACAGCAACCCCCTCCCCTTCACCGCACTCGGCGATGACGGTGCCCCATGGGTCCGCGATCAACGCATGACCATACGAGCGCCGCGTTCCGTAGTGGTGGCCGGTCTGTGCCGCCGCAAGGACATAACACTGTTGTTCGATCGCCCGTGCTCGAAGGAGGACGTGCCAGTGATCTTTTCCGGTGGTCAGCGTGAACGCAGAAGGAACAGCCAGCGCGATCGCGCCTTCGTCGACCAAGCGCCGGTAAAGCTCCGGAAACCTGAGGTCGTAGCAGACGCTCAAGCCGAGCATCCCAAATGGCGCTTCGGCAACGACGATCGCCGCGCCGGGATCGACCGTCTCGGATTCGAAGACCTTCGTGCCATCGGGGAGGTCGACATCGAACAGGTGAATCTTCCGGTACACCGCCGTGATCGAGCCATCTCCGCGCATGTAGACACAGGCGTTGTGCACCTTGCCCGCGACATCGCTCTTTTCCCAAAAGCCACCATAGACGACGTCAACGCCCGCGTCCTTGGCAGCACCTCGACACGCCTCGAGGATCGGACCGCCTTCATCGAGCGATTCGGCGACCTCGAGCTTGCCGGCCTCGGGGCCTAGGTAGGCAAAACACTCTGGAACGACGACCAGCTCTGCACCACGCACGGCGGCCTCCCGAACGAGCTCCCGCACTGTGCTCAGGTTGGCATCGACATCGGCGGTGGAGGTCATTTGAATGACGCCGGCCAGGCTTGGCTTCGACTGACTCAATGTGAAAACCTCCGCATCGATACATTCATCAACAACCCGAGACCGAGCATCGTCGAGAGCAGGCTCGACCCGCCATAGGAAAACAGCGGAAGGGTCATCCCGACTACCGGAAGTAGCCCGGACACCATCCCAAGATTGACCACGGTTTGCCAGAAGATCATGGCGCCGACGCCCACGGCAACAACTGCACCAAAGCGATCTTTGGCCTGCGAGGCGATTCGAAGGGCCCAGAGAATCAAGAACACATACAAACTGATCAGCAAGACCGCCCCGATGAAACCATGTTCCTCCGCCCACACGGGGAACGGGAAATCGGTGTGCTGGTCGGGGAGGAATCGAAAGCGGGTTTGGGTGCCCTGGGTAAAGCCCTTTCCGGCCAAACCGCCACTGCCGATCGCAACGAGCGACTGGTGAGCATGCCAGCCAGAGTCCAGAAGGTCGGCTTGGGTGCCTCCGAGACGGCTCCAGAACGCGGTGATCCGCTCCTTTTGATAATCCTTGAGCAGGTAGAACCAGGTAACCGGGGCGGCGACCACGAAGGTCGCGACGAGGGTGACGACCGACCGAGCCTTGAGCTCCGTCAGCATCATCACGCTGACGAAGATGAAGGCGAGCACCATCGCCGTCCCGAGATCGGGCTGAAGAAGAACGAGGGCCGTTGGAAGCGCGAGGATCAGTCCGGGGATGATCAGATCCCCGAGCGTGCGTCCGCCGGTCTTGGTGTCGTGGTGGAGGTATTTGGCGAGCGCGATGATGAGCCCGATCTTCATCAGCTCACTCGGCTGGAGCGAAAAGCCACCGAGCGCGATCCATCGAGTAGACCCTCGAACGCTCTTTCCGAGTACGAGCACCAACACCAGGGCAAGAATGCAAGCACCGTAAACGACCCAGCCGTACCGCTCGAAGTATCGATAGTCGATCGCGACCGTGACGCCGGCCGCCCCGAACCCGAGAATGAGCCAATAAAGCTGCTGCACGTACGCATCGGAGGTGGTTCCCCCGTCGGTCGCGCTGTACAAGTTGAGAACCCCGAAAAGAGCGATTGTCGAGACCGCAATGAAGAGTGGCCAATCGAATTCGTCACGGATGGTTCTGCCGATCGCCATCTCTACTGGGCCTCCTCGCCGTCGGGCTGGCTCAAGTACTCCTGCATCACGATCGCGGCAATCGGCGCCGCGCTCGTGCTTCCCGATCCACCGTGCTCCACCAATATGGCGAACGCCACCTGCGGGTCGTCGGCAGGTGCGTAGCCGGCAAACCATCCATGAGAGCGGTCGAGGTACCAGGCGCTCGACGACTCTCCCGACCGACTCTTGCGGCTCACGACCTGCGCGGTGCCCGTCTTGCCCGCGATCCGCGGCCCCTCGGGCGACCGCGCACGGTATGCGGTTCCCGGTTCTTCGTTGACGACGCCGGTGAGCGCACGCCGAAGCAGCTCCAGATGCTCGGGCAAGACCTGGATTTCGCGCCGCACGCGAGGCTGGAACGTTTCGGAGAGCGAACCATCGGGCGCCTTCACGTTCTGGACGACCTGTGGAACGTACAAAGTACCGCCGTTGGCGATCGCTGCGTACGCCATCGCCAACTGCAACACGGTGACCCGTGTGTTGCCTTGCCCGATCGCGGTGTTGAGGGTGTAGCCCGGGCGAAACGCTCCGTAGTGCTCTTTGTACCACTCGCGGGTCGCCAAGAAGCCTTTTGCCTCGCTGTTAACGCCGATTCCCGTTCGTTCGGCGAATCCAAAGGCCTCCGCGTAACGATTGATGCGCTCGAGGCCGACCTTCTCGGCGAGCTCCCAGAAGTACACGTTACACGACTGAACGATCGCATCGTAGAGGTCGACCCAATCGTGCCGGCGATTGCAGCGAAACTTTTGCCTCCCGATCTTGATCGACCCCAGGCATTCGACGCGCTGCATCGGGTCGACGACGGAGTCCTCGAGGGCCGCCAGGGCAGTGATGACCTTGAAGGTAGAGCCGGGGAAATAAGTCTCGTAGATCGTCTTGTCGATCAGGGGACGAAACGGGTCGGACGTGAGCTCTTGGTAGCGTTTGGTGCTTAGGCCACTGCTCATTTCGTTCGGGTCGTAGACCGGCTTCGAGTAGAGGGCGCGAACTGCGCCAGTGTGGATGTCGACGACCACGGCGGCGCCCGAGGGATGCTGGCGAAAGGCTCGATCGAGAGCCTCCATCAGCTGCATGTCGATCGTGAGTTGGAGCTCGTGGCCGGGGACGGGTTTCTTGAGCATCTCGACTTCGAGGGATTGAGGGCGCGTGCCTTCGAGGGCTCTTCCACGCGCGTCGACGACGACACGACGAAAGCCTCGCGCCCCCCGGAGGAGCTCCTCGTACCGACGCTCGAGCCCGCTTCGGCCTATGCGGTCACCGGCTCGATAAGTGCCGGGGTCACGCACATTGCGAAGGTCGGTCTCGTTCACCTCGTTCAAATAGCCGATGAGGTGCGCGCCGAGGGTCGCATAGGGGTAGTCGCGAAGCGGAACGGTCACGATGTCGAGAGCAGGAAGCTCCGCTAGGTGGGTTTCGAGGGCCGCTAGCTGCTCGCGGGAGATGTCGCTGTAGAGCTCGAGCTGGTGGGTGCGGCGGCTCTCGGGCAGTGCGGCGAGCCGTGCCGTGAGCTCGGCGGTCTCCTCTTCAGAGAGCCCCATCAAGTTGGCGATCCGCTCGAGGTCCTCAGGGATGAGAAGAAGACGCGGGGTGGCATGGACGTCGTACGAAGGCCTGTTCGAGGCGACGACTCGATCTGCGACGTCGCGAATGACGCCGCGGGTTGCCGGGAGCTCGAGGGTCTTGGTGATGTTCTGTTGGGCAATACCGGACCAACGATTGCGCTGGAAGAGCTGCACTTGGGCGACGCGTGCGATGAGGGTTCCGAATACGAGCATCACGAAAAGGGCCATCCACCGGTATCGCTTGCGGAACTCGCCGACCTCCCGGCGCTGCGAGAGAGTGATCATGTCGGAGCCCGCGCCGATTCAGGGTCGACCCAACGCACCAATGCGAAGAGCAGTGGCGACACGAGCGAAGTGGCCAACGAGGATGCCAAGAGCGCGAGGGCGAGCGCTCCGCCACCCCAGGCCATGCCACCTGGCGAAAAAGAGCGAATGACTTCGATCAGCCCGCCGATCCAGATCGTCAAACCAAAGGTGAGCGCCATCTCGAACAAGACCCCGCGAAACGACATGAGGTACCCGACCAGCCACGACGCCAAATAGCCGATGACGAACACCAGGGTGTGAACACCGAGGGGGTTGCCGGTGAAGAGGTCGAAGAGATAGCCGAGGGCAAAGGACGTCGCGGCGCCGCGAACGAGCCGCACGCCGGGAGCAGTGCCGAGCGCGAACACCAACGGCAGCCCAAGATAAGGCGAGAACGGATACGGAGACAAAACCCTCGTGAAGGACGATTGCGCCAACAGCATCACGAATGCGATCAGGACGATGAGGATACTGCTTCTGAGCCCTTGCATCCGTCCCCCCTAGAATCCGTCCGAGCCCTTGGGACCAGACGTCAGGACCAACACCTCTTCGAGCCGGGTAAAATCGACCGACGGTGTCACTTCCCCTTCCTGGTGGAGCCCGAACTCCTGGTCATTGATCTTGCTCACGTATCCTATGAGGATCGAGGCAGGGAATTTCTTCCCGAGACCCGACGTGTAGACCTCATCGCCAACCGCAACCTCGTCATCGACTCGGTCGAACTGAATGCGACCCCTGTAGCGGCTCCGCTCGCCGAGGCCCTCCAACCGGCCACGTGCTCTCTGATCGCCGACGACGACATCCACGCGGCTCTGCGGATCGATCGTCAGGAGCACATCGGCGAACCGGCCGGAGACTCGGCGGACCTGCCCGACCAACCCCTCATTCGACACCACCGGCATCCCGGGCTGGACACCTGAGCGGTCACCTCGATCGATCGCGAGCCTCACTACCCGAAAAGACGGCGAGATGTCCTTGGCGACGACTCGCGCGGACACGGTCTCCGTAGAGAGACGCTCACTCAACCCGAGCAGCGCTTCGAGCTTGTGAATGCGTTGCGTATCCGCTCGAAGCGCGCGCATCTCTCTTCGCAGGCGGTCGTTTTCTGCGCGCAAATGATCGTTGTCGCGATTCACATCGACGAGATAGACGTAGTCTTCGATGATGCCCGTCGCCCCGTCTGCGGCCCACTCGGCGGTGTATTGTATAGGGCCGCTCACCTGTAGTATCGCATTGTCCAGCCAAGAGAGGTTGGAAGGGTCTTTGAGGTGAGCGCGAAGAAAGAGAAGCGGGACGATCAGAAGAGCGATCACGATCGCAGCGTCCCGGAATGTCTGAAAATAGTTCATCACCGCGTTCTCGCGCTACGCGATCGTCACCTCGCGCAGCAGGTCCAAATGGTCGAGCGCCTTGCCCGAGCCGAGAACGACCGCGGACACCGGATCGTCGGCAACCATCACGGGAAGCCCTGTCTCTTCGCGCAGTAAAACGTCGAGATTCTTCAACAAAGCGCCGCCTCCTGTGAGCACAATCCCCTTGTCCACGATGTCGGCTGACAGTTCAGGAGGGGTGCGTTCGAGCGCCATCATCACTGCCTCGGTGATCGCATTGATTGGCTCGGTGAGCGCGTCGCGAATCTCGTCGGAGTTGACGACCACGGTTTTCGGCACGCCCGCAACCATGTCGCGGCCCTTCACCTCGAGCGTCGCCGCTTCACCGTCTGGGTAGGCATTGCCGATGCTGCACTTCACGCGTTCCGCGGTTTGCTCGCCAACCAAGAGGTTGTACTTGCGTTTGAGGTACGCGATGATCGCCTCGTCCATTTTGTCACCACCCACGCGTACGGACTGAGAGTAAACGATGCCCGCGAGCGAGATGACCGCGACCTCTGTAGTGCCTCCGCCGATATCGACGACCATGTTACCGCTTGGCTCAGTGATCGGAAGGCCGGCTCCAATCGCAGCTGCCATTGGTTCCTCGATCAAGAACACCTCGCGGGCACCCGCCCCCTCCGCGCTTTCTTTCACGGCACGCTTTTCGACTTCGGTGATTCCGAAGGGGACACAGATGATGATCCGCGGCTTGACCAGTGTACGACGGTCGTGATGGGCGCGTGCCATGAAGTAACGGAGCATCGCTTCGGTGATGTCGAAGTCGGCAATCACGCCGTCGCGAAGCGGTCGCACCGCGCGAATCGAGCCCGGAGTGCGGCCGAGCATCTCTTTGGCCTCCTTACCGACCGCCAGTACGCGCTTACCGCCACGAGGGTCAGCTTGTACCGCGACCACCGACGGCTCGCAGGACACGATTCCGCGCCCCTTCACGTAGATCAGGGTAGTCGCGGTACCCAGGTCGATGGCGAGGTCATTCGAGAAGAAGCCGTAGAACCAGTCGGAAATCATCGGTGTCGAATGGACTCGAGAAGAGAATTCCCCACCATTTCCAAGGGCTTCCGGTCCAGGCGGGTAGGATGTATCAGCTCCTTTTGGGCGTTTCAAGCGCGGTCCTGAAGGCTGTGGGGCGGAGTGCACACAGTGCCCCACAGGGCATCGGTCCTCTTCGATTTGGGCATGGGCCAGGAATGTGAGTAACCTTTAGGGGTCCTGAACAGACGGGGGCCTTTTGCGACAAAAGAGATGCGTTTCAGAAGCTCAGCGGCGCGGTGCTGAAGCCGCGGAGCTGGTCGACCGAGCCAAGCGCGGCGACACGGCAGCCTTTGACGAGCTGGTACGAAAGTACCGCGATCGGGTGTACGCGCTGGCGCTGACCCTGACCGGTCAGGCGAGCGATGCGGACGACATCACGCAGGATGCTTTTCTCAAGGCGTACCACAAGCTTCCGGAGTTCGAGGGCCGCAGCGAATTCTTCACCTGGATCTATCGGATCACCCTTCACCGTGCGCTCAATGCGAAGCGCGATCGAAAACGCCGGCGGACGGTGCCCCTCGATGACCCGCGCCTCCTCGCTGCCGTAGCGGTCGACTCGCAAGGCGACCCAGAGCGCGCGGTCCAGCTGCGCCAACGTTACCGGGCTCTGCTCGAAGCCTTCGATCAGCTTACACCGCTCCTTCAGACGACGGTCGTGCTCACGACCCTCCAGGGGCTGAGTTACAAGGAAGCGGCGGTCGTCCTCGGGACCACCGAGGGCACCATCGCGTGGCGAATTCACGAGGCCCGACGCAAGATGCAAAGCTACCTCGACAGCCTCGAGCCAGGCGCCAGCCCGATCCGAGTCAGGCGTCGTCCAATGTCGGACAGCGCAGTCTTACGCTTGGAGCGGGCTCTCTTCCAGCTCGTCCCGAGCGCCCCGGCCGCCGCTACCGCTCGGTGATGGCAACGTAGTGTCTCTCCCCTTCTCCGAGGTACACCTGCCGCGGACGCGCGATCTTTTGCTCGGGGTCGGTGAGCATCTCTTCCCATTGCGCGAGCCAGCCCGGCGTTCTGCCGATCGCGAACAGCACCGGAAACAGATCCACCGGTAAACCCATGGACTCGTAGATCAAGCCGGAATAAAAGTCGACGTTCGGGTAGAGCTTGCGCTCGACGAAGTACGGATCTTCGAGCGCAATCCGCTCGAGCTCGACGGCGATGTCGATTAAGGGATTCTTGCCCATCTCTTCGAAGACCTCGTACGCGAGCTTCTTGATGACCTTGGCCCGTGGGTCGTAGTTCTTGTAGACGCGGTGGCCGAAGCCCATCAATCGCTCCGTGCCACCCTTTGCGCGCTCGACGAACCCCGGAATGGCGGAGACCGAGCCGATTTCGGTGAGCATCCGGACCACGGCCTCGTTAGCGCCACCATGAAGCGGCCCATAGAGCGCGGCACAGGCTGCTGAAAGCGCACTATAAGGATCGACGTGCGACGAGCCGACCGCCCGCATCGCGCTCGCGGAGCAATTTTGCTCATGATCGGCATGAAGGATGAGCAGCACGTCGAGGGCGTGCTCGATGACGGGATTCGGCGTGTACTTCCGCTCAGTCATCTTGAAGAGCATGTTCAAGAAGTTCCCGGCGTAACTGAGATCGTTGTCCGGATAGATATAGGGAAGCCCACGACGATGTCGGTAGGCATACGCTGCAATCGTAGGCATTTTCGCGATGATGCGATGCATCTGTAGGCGACGTAACTCAGGGTTCGAGAGGTCCTTCGCGTCTGGGTAGAACGTCGAAAGAGCGGCGACCGTGCTGCACAGGGTACCCATTGGGTGTGCGTCGTATCGAAACGCGTCGACAAACTCACGGATGTTCTCGTGCACCATCGTGTGATGAGTGATCTGGTGCTCGAAGAGATCGAGCGCAGGCGCGGTAGGGAGCTCGCCGGTCAACAAGAGATAAGCGACCTCGAGAAAGGTGGCGTGCTCTGCAAGCTCTTCGATCGGGTACCCGCGATAGCGAAGGATGCCTTTATCCCCGTCGATGAAAGTGATGCGGCTCGTCGTCGACGCGGTGTTTTTGTAGGCCGGATCGTACGACATCATGCCGAAATCGTCCTCCGACGTTTTGATCTGTCGGAGGTCCATGGCGCGGATCGTGCCGTGGGTGATCGGGAGCTCATAGGACTCCCCAGTTCGGTTATCCTTGATGGTCAGGCTGTCCTTGGGCATCTGTGGTAAGGGAGGTTTCGTGCTCGCTCACAGTATTGTCAAGCTGGAAACGAGTCGGCCGTCCCACTACATGATCTTTCTGCACGGGATCCTCGGGACACGCGCCAATTGGCGGGGCATCGCGCGAAGCTTCGTCAAGGCACGGCCAGACTGGGGAGGAATCTTGGTCGACCTTCGTGAACATGGCGATTCGCTTCGGCAGCCGCCTCCACACACGCTAAAAACGACGGCGGCCGGTGTGCGCGAGCTCGAGCAGGCCCTGTCGCTACCCGTGCGGGGTGCGGTCGGCCACAGCTTCGGAGGGAAGGTGGCGTTGGAGTGGCTTGCGATGCGGGACGACGCAGCCGAAATCTGGCTCATCGATTCGTCTCCAGGCCCGAAAGCGACCGATGAGGGCTCGAGTGTGACCGCCTCGGTGCTCATGACCCTCGAACGTCTAAACAGAAACTGGCCTTCTCGAGAAGCGTTCGTGCAGTCGATCGTCGAGGCCGGACAACCGGAGCCCATCGCCCAATGGCTTGCGATGAATCTGAACCGCAACGACGATGGAAGTCACTCGTTTGGGCCGGACCTTTCTGCGATTCGATCCCTGATCGAGGACTACGCCAAAACCGATCTGTGGCCCACGGTCGAGTCGCCTCCAGTCGGCTCAACGATCCATTTGGTCATCGGCGGGCGTTCGTCCGTGTTTTCGAGGCTGGATCGGGCTCGCGCGGAAGCGGTAGCAGCGCGTGATCCGCGAGTGTTCGTCCACATCTTCGAAGCCGCGGGCCACTGGGTACACATCGATTCCACCGAGGAGCTCGTAGCTCTCTTGACATCGGCAGCGGGCGAACGACGATAAGCTCTGATGGCAATCTTCATGACGGGCGCAACGGGGTTCATTGGTTCGTACGCGACCGACTGGTTGCTTCGAAACACCGATCACGACCTTGCGCTCCTGGTTCGAGCTGCGGACTATGACGGGGGCGTCGAACGCCTATGGAGATCCCTTCAGCTTCACATGCAGGCGGACCAGTTCTATCGGTCCCTCGATCGGATCTGTTTCATCACCGGCGACCTCAGCGAGCCAAATCTCGGAATCTCCAACGCCGACTACGATTGGCTCATTTCGAACGCGGAGTCGGTCCTGCACAACGCAGCGGCGTTGAACTTTCGCTCGGAGCGCGCCTGTACGAACCACAATCTTCGGGGAACGCTTTCGGTCATCAAACTGGCCCGAGCGATTCAAGACGACCATCCGCTCCGTCGCTTCACGGTCGTGTCGACAGCAGCCGTAGCGGGCGATCGTCCTGGCGACACTGTCTTCGAAAGCGAGCCGCTCGATTGGGGTCTGCGCGACTTCAACCCCTACACCCGAACCAAGAAGTTCTGTGAGCACATGGTTCGTGAGTTGCTACCCGACGTGCCACGCCTCTATCTCCGCCCGAGCAGCGTCATCGGAGACTCGAGATTTCCGGAAACGACTCAGTTCGACATGGTCCGAGCGTTCTGTGTGTTGACCGATCTCCCCGTCCTTCCGTTCTCGAAGGAGACTCGGGTCGACATCGTCAATGCAGACTGGGTTGGTCCGAGCATCGCCGAGCTCCATCTTCGCGAAGACCTTTCGCACGACACCTATCACCTGAGCGCCGGCTCCGAATCGCGTTCCATGGGCGAGATTGCCGAAGCCTTTTCCGAGACCCTCGGAAAACGAATGCCGCGCTTCGTGGGACGGTTGAAAGGGCCCTTCGAGCAGGTGATGACCTTGCTCGCAAACCTCGATCGTGGAGGTAGTGCGCAACGCATCGGCGCACTATTGAGTGTTTTCGTCCCCTACATGGCGGCCGACATCGTGTACGACAACACGCGTTCCGTCACCGACCTGCACAGTGCACCGGTTCCGTTCACTCGGTACGGCGCCGGTCTCTACCACTACGCGAAATCCGTAGACTTTGAGTTTCCCTATAGCTCGTTGCCCGAAGGCCTGGATCTTTCGGACGTTCCGCCGAACCCCGTGCGGCCAATGGCGTGAGCTTCGAAGTTCAGCTCCGGCAAGGGGTTTCCATGTCTGCAAGGCGGTGGTAATTGAGCCCGGAATGGGTTTGAAAAGCACCATTGAGTGGGTCCGAACCGAGTGGGGGATCTTCCGCAAGGGCGGCGAGATGGACCTTGGCGAGCGCGCGCGGTGGGTGCGGCAGTGGGTGCCGTTTGGGGCACGCACGATCGGCTGGGCAATCGTGTCGTTGACGGGCGGCCCTTTTTCGAAAGGGCGCGCATCGACCTGGGCAGCCACTCGATGGAGCCGGTCTAGCGCCAGGGGGCTCAACATCGCGATCGAGGCGGACGGTCTCGAGAACGTTCCCGAGGGCCGCTTAGTCTATGCGAGCAATCACGAGAGCCTGGTCGACATCTTGATCCTCGGCGCGGTGCTTCCTGGGGACTTCAAGTGGGCCGCGAAACGCTCGGTGATGAACATCCCGTTCCTCGGTTGGCATCTGCGACTGGCCGGTCACGTTCCGGTAGACCGTAGCCAGGGAAGGGACGCAGCAATGGCTGCGATCGAGGCGTTCACGAAAGTGCTCGACGACAACAAGCCATTGCTCGTGTTCCCCGAAGGCACGCGAACCCGAGACGGCAAGCTCAGGCCGTTCAAGAACGGCGCCTTTCAAGCGGCCGTCGACACCGACTCGCCAGTCGTCCCGGTCGCCATCAAGGGGACGTTCTCACTGATGTCGCGGGACGCGGTCGACACCGGGAGCTCGAGAGACCCCCACATGGATCGTCTCGTCACCGTTCGCGTCGGCGAGCCGCTCTACCCCCTTGCCGAGCTCAGCAAAGAAGACCGGGTGGCCGACCTCCGCGACCGAACGCGCGAGGCGATCATCGCCCTCAAGGAAAGCGCTACTCGGACTGGGGCCGTCGCCGAATCAGCGCAGCCGCTTTGAAGCTGATCACGGTCTCGTCGTCTTGATTCTTGAGACTCATCAGGCTCCTGATGACCCCGAGGGAAGGATTCCCTTCAGACACCCGCGCCTCGATGATCTCACCGCGAAGACGAAGGCGGTCGCCGGCGCAAGCGGGAGCATGGAAGCGCACTTCATCCCAACCGAGCCCAATCGCGGTCGCGACCGGCTCGGTTTGAAGCTGGTGGCCGAGGCGAATGGCGATCGCCACGGTGTGAATCGCCGAGGTAAACAGTTTTCCGACGGGGGTCTGCTCGGCCGCGCGCTCGTCGGTGTGAAAGGGAAGCGGGTCCCACTTCTCACAGAAATCGACGATCTCCTGGGCTTTCAACTCGTAGGAGTCCGTAGATTCCTTCACATTCCCCACCACAATATCCTCAAAATACTGCATCCCGCCTCTTAAAGGGGACTGTCCCCTTTTACGTGTACCTATCGACGATGCGGCCGAGGCCGGGGACGGCGCTCTCGACGTTCTTGCGAGCAGAGCCGCGTAGCTTGCTGTAGGCGCGTTTGACGGCGCCGTGTTGCGAGCTGGACGCGCGCCCGTCCGTCACGGCCAACAAAGCCTCGGCAACCTCCTCGGAGTGCGTGTCGAAGTAGTCGCTCACCGACTTGCCCTGAGCCACCGCCTTTTTGCGGATCGGCTCGAGCGCCGCTGCAAACTCGGGAAGCAGCGATTGCACGACATTTCTGACGAAACCCGGCCGCACGCTTTGGACGACCTTGTATCCCGCCTTCACCGCAACACCGCTCAGGCCGCGCTGCTTGGTAACCTCGTCTTCGACCAGTTGGCAGACCTCTTCGACGATCGAAGTCCGTGTCGCATCATCGTTCAGCACGTCGTTCAGGTTCATGGCCCTTCCTTTTGCCCTTTGAGCGCAGAGACGCAAGCGCCGCCTCCTCAATGCTGGCTTCGATCGCCTCACAAACGACTGCTACGGACGCCTGCCGAGCGCTGACCACGAAAAGATACTCTTTGTTTCGAAGATGGCTTACTCGGCCGACCTTTTCCCCGTTGGGGCTGTAGATCCCGATCTGAGCGCCGACGTAGCGCTTGAAGTCGACCGCCACGACGCCGACCTGGCCTCTTCGCTCGAGCAGACCCACCATTTCGTCTCTCTCGAGGTGACCCTCGTTGTTGAACGAGACAACCAGATGAGGACACCGGACCGCATCGAGCACGGCTTCGAGCCCCTGACGAATGCGACGCTTCGAATTGAAGTCGCTTTTGTATTCGCGACACTGCACACGTTTGTTGGCGATGCCGTAAGTCGCAGGCTTGTCCCAACGCACGAGGCTCTCCCACACGTGATAGTTCCCCATGTAGCTGTGCTGGTTGTAGGGGGGGTCGATATACGCGACGTCCGCCTCTACCTGCGACGCCGCCTCGACGGCATCGAGGCATAGCGATTCACCCGGACCCGGCAAAATGGCAGGCATTCGGAGCTCGAGGTCGTTGAACGCCCGGGGCGCCCACTGTTTCAGGTACGCCATCTGTACGCCAGTCGTCGAATCGACTCTGTCGGCAGCCTCCATCAATGAAACGAGAGCGATCGCTTCGAGCTCGGGTGGCAGCAAGAGGGTTGCAATCTTCTCGCGTATCGCATCGACACGCGCCCCGTTGTGAGGCTGAAAGTAGCGCGCGTCCTCGCAGAAGGCTTTGGTGAAGTATCCGGGCGCGGGCTCGACCTCCGCGAGCTCTGCGATCAAACTGGCCGCCTGTGCCCGCCAGCGCTCCGCATCCGCTTGCACGTAGCACCGCGCCAAAGTCGCCGCGTAAGCCAGGTGATCGTTGGCGATCACGTATCTCCCCGACTCCTTGAGCCCTCGCGCGACACGCGATGTCCCGGAGAACAGATCGAGAATTCGCCCTGATTCGGGAAACGCAGACACCGCACGCACGATGTGCGGCACCAACACTCGTTTCGAGCCTATGTACTTGATCATGAAGTTTGGGACGTCATCGCCTGCACGATGGCGTCCCGGAGCGTAGCAGCTTCGTAGGGCTTTTGGACAAAACCAAGCGCTCCCATGCTGCGAAGCTCACGCTCGAGCGCTCCATCCCAGTAGCCCGACACGAAGACCACCGGTGCCTGAGGATCCATGGCCTTCAGCTCCTTGAAGGCTTGGTCCCCGGTCATCCCGGGCATATTGAGATCCATCAAGACCAAGTCCGGCCGTGGCTGTGTCTCACCATAGATCCGAAGCGCCTCTTGCCCGCTTCGCGCAAAGATCACGCGATGGCCACTCTGTCGAACGACCCGGCCCGCGCTTCGGCGAACGACGTCTTCGTCGTCGACGAGCATGATCAGCAGCTGCGTCTGCGGGACTGGAATCGCGGGCATGCTCGGCTTGGTCGGCGGTATCGACTGCTCGCTCGCGAGCGGAAAGACCACTTGGAAGGTGCTTCCACGATTGGGCATGCTGTGCACGGTGATGTGGCCGTTGTGACCCTTGGCGATCTCGTACACGGCGGCGAGCCCTAGCCCGGCTCCGACTTGGTCGGCCTTGGTCGTGAAAAAGGGGTCGAAGGCCCGCTCTCGGGTTTCGTCATCCATCCCGATACCGGTGTCCTTCACCGTGATGAGCGCATGCGCGACCAAGGGATTGAGCGGCGCTTTTTCGAGATCGCGCCGATCGGCTTTCTTTGCCCTGATCGTGAGCTTGCCGCCTTTTGGCATCGCATCTCGCGCGTTGATCAAGAGGTTCATCAAGAGCTGGTGAAGCTGCCCCCGATCGCCCACCACCGTGAGGCCACGATCGATCTTGGCGTTGATGCGAATGCTCCGGTGAAAGGTGTGTCGAGCCAGCTGCACGACGTGATGGCAAAGCTCGGACAAATCGACCTCGGAGTGGCTGCGATGCACCTCGCGCGCAAAGCCGAGAAGCCGGCTTGTCATCTCTGTTGCGGCGCTCGCGGCAGCCCGGATGTCGTTGAAGGCTTCCCGGACATTGGGGTCGCTCAGTTTGGTCTCAGGCGGCAATCCGTTGAGAAAATCGATGCTCGAGCGCACCGCACCGAGAAGATTGTTGAAGTCGTGGGCCACGCCGGTACCAAGCCGGCCGATCGCTTCGAGCTTGCGACGATGGGCAACCTGCTCTTCCATCGGGTCGTGGTGTGCAAACAGAAGCAAGCAGCTCCCGATCTGAATGCGATCGCCGTACGTCAACACCTGCCGCGTGATCGCCATCCCGTTGACCTGCGTTCCGTTGCGGCTATCGAGGTCTTCGACGACGTAGGCTCCGTTCTCGTGCTGGAAGATCCGCGCGTGCATTCGCGAGGCCAGGTTGTCGTCGATCTTGACGTCCGCTTCGGCGCCTCGCCCGAAGGTCAGCTCCTCGTCGATGGCGTACTTGTCTCCCGCCAGCTTGCCGGCGAGGACGACGATGCGAGCCTCCTCCTGCTTTGCGGAGAGCCCTTGCAGCGCAAAAACGTGGCGCCGTGTTACCTCGGTGGTTTCTTCCCTCGACATCCGCTGCGCTCCCCGGAGCCATTAGATCCTAGCGTGCTGCCAGGCCAGAAGGTGTAGCCCGAGAGGGTGACCAAGCGCCAGCTGCCGAGAGCGGCCGGTTGATGGCTGACGGAAACCCTGCATACTCAGTCGCTGGCGATGTCCTGTGCGCGACCAATGGCACCTAGATCCCTCGTGATTCGGAGGGCTTGGGCAACGCTCGGCGTTCTCGCGCTCCTTCTTCAAGGCTCGAGCGGGGGCCACATGCTCCTGGTCGAGCACACGAAGTGCGCCGAGCATGGTGAGCTGGTTCACGACGCGCACGGGCATCCGGTCGACCTCACGGCCGACGTTGATCGATCGCTGCGCGGCACGTCCGATCCGGAGCGTGAAGCCTCACACGACCACTGCTCGCTCGCAACGGAGCGTCGCGACGCGGTGACGCCGATCGATGGTGCAACGATTGCAGGTGTGCTCACGATAGTGCCCCCCGATCGCCTAGAGATCGAGGTCGCCCCGTCAGAGATTGCGCCCCGTTACCAACTCGCCCCAAAGAACTCGCCGCCTGCCTGACGTTCACCTTTGAGATGAACGAACGACCGCGTGGCGCACGCGGCGGCAGAGTGGTGAATGACACGAATCAGAAACAACAACACGAGGATCGTGGTGGTCTGGGCTGTGGCCCTGTTGGCAAGCGCATCGGTCCAAGCGCAGGACGTTCCGGACGCTGGCACTGACACTGGCGCAGACACTGACGCTGGCGCAGACACTGACGCTGGCACTGACGCTGACACTGACGCTGACACTGGCACTGGCACTGACACTGGCACTGAGCTGCACCCGCCGCACCTGATCGAGGCGCCGCCCCCCCACTACCCGCCCGGCCGAGAGGGCGAAGGGGTCCACCCGACCGTCGTTCTGCGGATCACGGTCACCGCGGAGGCGAGCGTGACGGACATCGTGGTCGAGCACTCGGCCGGCGGCGATTTCGACCAAGCAGCGATCGAGGCGGTGAGAACCTGGACCTTCGAGCCTGCGCGTCGCGGGGACACCCCCGTATCGAGCCGGATTCGGGTTGCGGTGCATTTCGAGCCTCCTGCGGCTGGCGTTCCCCACGAAGGCGAGACCCACGAACCGCAGGCCGCGCCGCACGTTGCAGCAACCCCAATACCAGGCAACGTCCCCGCGCAAGCCGGCCCCGCAGAGATCGCCGAGGTGAAGACGAAGGTGCCTGAGCCTGATGTCTACCGAACCGACGCGGAGGTCGATGCGGAGCGCCTGCGATCGGGTGGAAGAGGAGCTGCAGACTTCAACATCGATCGACAGATCCTCGATGCCGTCCCGGTCCTCACCGCAAGCGATCTCCTCAAACGCGTGCCCGGTCTCTACGTCGCGCGCCCAGAAGGTGGTGCAGTGGGCGAGCGCATCTTCTTGAGAGGCTTCGATTCCGAGCACGGACAGGACATCGAGCTCAAAGTCGGGGGCGTTCCAGTCAATCAGCCGTCGCACATCCACGGCCAGGGTTATGCATATCTCAACTTCGTCATCCCGGAGACCGTGCGTGACCTGCGCGTGGTCGAGGGTGTCTACGATCCGCGACAAGGTGACTTCGCGATCGCTGGCAGCGTCGACTACGATCTCGGCGTCCTCGAGCGCGGGGTCTACGCCAAGACCGAGCTCGGCTCCTTCCGCACGTTTCGACAGATCGCGATTTTCGCGCCCGAAAGAGGCGCCACGGACACTTTCGGGGCGTTCCAACTGCAACGAACCGACGGGTTCGGCGAAAATCGAGGCGGGATCGATGGATCGGTGATGTTTCAATACGGCTTCGGTCGCGACAAGTGGCGCTTTCGCGTCCACGCCGGTTTCGGCGGCACCCGGTATGACCTCGCAGGGGTCGTGCGCCTCGACGACGTCCAAGCAGGAGAGATCGATTGGTTGGGTGTCTATCCATTCGAGACGGCGCGAGCTCAAAATGGCTTCAACATGGCGGGCACGCTCGGGGTGTCCGGCGAACGCCGCGACGAGAACCTTCGAAACTCGAGCTTCGGTCTGTGGGTTCAGTTTCACGACTTTCGATTGAAGCAGAACTTCACCGGGTTTCTGCAGACCGACGAGAACGGGGATACCCCCGGCGACCTCATTGAGCAGCTCGATCGTCGTTTCGTCCTAGGCGGCAACGCCCGGCATCGAACCAGGCAGTTCACCCCCGCAGACTGGGCGAAGGGCACCGTAGAGCTTGGCATCGCGGGTCGTGTCGACATCATCGGGCAGGAGCTGAATCTGATCGAAGCCCCGTCGAATCGCATCTACCAGGAGCGAATCGACGCCGACATCACGCAAGGCGACATCGGTATGTGGCTCGACCTCGATTGGGACTTCACTCGGTTCCTGAACATCAAAGGCGGCGTCCGAACCGACGTGCTCTTCTTCGATGTCAACGACCTGGAGGAAAGCGTGCGGCCGGATCCGCTACCGCCCGACTCGACCCCAGGTTACAGGCGCACGGCGGCAGGCGTCGCTGTCGGGCCCCGTGCCGTAGTCACCGTCAAACCGATCGAGGAGCTCGACATCGTACTGGCCTACGGTCGCGGCTTTCGTTCTCCGCAAGCTCGTTCCTTAGTCGAGAACGAAGGCGTTCCGTTTACCCGAGTACACTCGGCGGACGTGGGTTTGCGATCTCGGATCGGTCAGAACGAGCAACTAAAGCTCGCTTTGACAGGCTTCCTTGCGAAGCTCGACAACGATTTGATCTTCGAAGCACACGAGGCTCGCTTTGAAGAGCTCGGTCCAACGACGCGCATCGGCGCAACTTTCTATTCGCAGTTTCGTCCGCTCCCATGGCTGTTTGGCGCGGTATCGGTGACCTACGCGCACGCAACCCTGGACGAAACTCCGGAGCCCGAGCCCGGCGAGCCAAGTGCCGGCCTCCAAGCAGGCGACCCCGTACCGTTCGTACCCCCGTGGCTTCTTCGGCTCGACCTCGGCGCAGCAGGACAGCTCGTCATGCTTGGAAGATATCCGCTTCGCGGAAATGTGGGCCTTGCGTACACCTTCCTCGGCGAACGACCTCTTCGGTTTGCCGAGCGCTCCCCGCGAGTCAACCTCCTCGACCTCTCAGCAGGGCTCTCTTGGCGGTTTTTCGAGCTGGGCTTACAGATCTACAACGTCGTGAACGTGCAATATGCGGCCCAGGAGTTCATCTTCGAATCGAATTGGAACCCGGGAGCCACGCCCTCGGGGACACCCGCCCGACACGTCGCGGCCGGAGCACCTCGGAGCTTCATCTTTCAAATAGGATTCCGCCTCTAAGCGACTGGCGCTGGCACTGACACTGGCGCTGGCACTGACGCTGACACTGGCACTGGCGCTGGCACTGACACTGACACTGACCCGGGTACTGGCGCGGAGGCGATCACCGGAATAATCTGTGCCTACTTGCCGGACCAAGAGGACTTTCCGATCGCGATCATTGGTGCTGGGTTTTCCGGTATTGGCGCCGCGATTCGGTTGAAACAGGAGGGCATCGAGTCGTTCACGATGTTCGAGCGCGCAAGCGAGGTCGGCGGGACCTGGCGCGACAACACGTATCCGGGTTGCGCCTGCGACGTGCAGTCGCACGTGTACTCGCTGTCTTTCGAGCAAAACCCGAACTGGAGTAGGCGCTATTCGACCTGGCAAGAGATTCAAGAGTACCTGATCGGCCTCGTCGACAAGTGGGGTCTCGAAAAGCACCTCCGGCGCAATACCGAGATCGTAAGCGCCGAGTTCGACGAAGAGAAAGGCACTTGGGCATTGAAGACCAACGAGGGCGACACCTTCACAGCGAGGGTCGTGCTCTCGGGCGTCGGGGGCTTGGTCGACCCTTCCTATCCGACGATCGACGGGATCGATGAGTTTTCGGGCGACATGTTCCATACGGCGCGCTGGAATCACGAAGTCGACCTCACCGACAAGCGGGTCGCTGTCATCGGCACGGGCGCAAGCGCCATCCAAGTCGTGCCTTCGATCGCACCGCTGGTCGCGAAGCTCAGCGTGTTCCAGCGCACCGCCGCCTGGGTCGTGCCGAAGTTCGACCTCGAGTATTCGCCGCGCGTGAAACGGCTTGCCGCCCGTTTTCCGTTTCTCCTGCGCATCGCGCGTTTCTTCAAGTACTGGCTCAGCGAGCTTTTGGGCCCCATCGTTTTTCTCGATTCGAAGCTCCTGTCGCGCATCGGTCGATCGATTTCGATGTGGAACTTGCGCCGCCAGGTCCAAGACCCCGAGCTCCAAAAGCGGCTGACCCCCGACTTTCAGTTCGGCTGCAAGCGTGTCCTCGTCTCCGACGACTATTGGGCAGCCTTCGAGCGCGCCAACGTCGAACTAATCACCGAGCCGATCGAAGCCATTCGGCGCGAAGGGATCGAGACCACGGATGGCAAGCTACACGTGTTCGACGTGATCGTCCTCGCAACCGGTTTCCTGCTGGGTCTAGCCGCGGCTCCGTTTCAGATCCGAGGCCGGGGCGGTCGAACCCTCGACGAGGCCTGGCGCGATGGCGCCATGGCCTACAAAGGCATGACGGTCTCTGGCTTCCCGAACTGGTTCACGATGATGGGCCCGAACACCGGCCCCGGGCACACGTCCGTACTGGTCTATACCGAAGCGCAAATCGCGCATGCCCTTCAAGCGATCAAAAAGATGATGGCCGAGGACATCAAGTATTGCGACGTCCGCCAAGACGTACAGGACCGCTACAACGAAGGCATTCAACGCCGCATGAAGCACATGGTCTGGGGGTCCGGATGCCACAGTTGGTATCTGTCGAGTGATGGCCGTAATCGCTCGCTCTACCCAGGGTTCGCCTGGGAGTACATCTTGCGCACACGTCGCCTGAATTCGGCGGACTACGAGGTTGCCTTCTTCGAGAGTGAACGTCAGCTCGAGGAATCGGACGAGGTCGAACAGGGCCTCGCGGCCGCTCCGTAAGGGCTACGGCTACGCCTCGGGCGTCTTAGTTCCGCCCCGGAAGACCGAAGGGAGAGCCGCACGGCAGGTCGTACAGCAATACGCCGTCCTCGGTTTCGCCGGTGGGCTGCGGGTCCTCAACCAAACCGCCTTCGAACGCGGCGATCTTGGTGTCACCATCGATGTAGGCAAGGAACTGGCACATTTCCTCCTGCCCATTGTTGCCCCAGTGAAGCACCCGGTCGGTCGTGTTGTTGTACCCGCAGACGTAGTTGAGACGCCCCGCGCCTTCAGAATTGAGCGGAGGATCGATCGTGACGCCGAGCGTATCGCCTGGGTTGTTCGTGAAGTCCACGATCGAGCGTTGGTTCCCGTCGTCGTCGACGAAGCTCATTTGGAAAGAGTTCCCCCACTGATGATAGTGGCCGAGCACGTAGTAAATGTTGTAAGATTCGCCGACAAAGTCGCCGATGTCACACGTCTGTGACCAGCGCGACCGTCGCTGCGCAGGAATTGCGATGTCGGACATGAGGAAGCTGACTTCGCGCAGCTTGACCTCGACTGCTTCTTCCTCGATCGCCTGAAGGCCCATCGTCAGCGAGGTGTTGATCGGGGCCGCTCCAGCATTGAAGAGATGGACGGTTCCAACGATCTTGCTGCGCGGTGGCACGACGATGACCGCACCTTCGGGGAACGCTTGCACCTCTTCGAAGGATTGGGTCGACTGAGCGAAGATCACACCGCCGGCTAGAGCGGCCTCCACCTGGTTCCAATTACGGTCGCGGCACTTCCACGTCCCATCCTCCCCGTACATTTCTTCGGGAACAAAGGACCAGTTCGAGTGGTGCCAAGCGCCGTCGTTGACCTGCCGCACTCTGTTGACGTAGAGGGTTTCGTCGTTGTCCAACGTCCAACTCTGACACCAGTATTCTTCAGCCGAGGAGTCCACCAGGATGGGATCGAAGGTGTGCTCCAAAGTCGCAACAAACGCCGACCCATCGTCACCGCCGCTCCCACAACCCACCGCGAAGATGGCTGCCGCCACCAATAAAATTATTACGGGCATAGTCCGCGAAGAGTTTATCAAGCGCCGACCCAGCGCAAGCCGACGGCGCCCAAGCTCCTAGATCCTAGGGAATTTCAGGGGCAGGGCCAGTGTCAGTGGCAGTGTCGGCGTCAGCGCCTGTGCCGGCACTCGCCACTGTGGTAGGGGCCTCTGGTGTTCCGAAGGCCAACTTTTTTGGCGCTCGCACTTCTCGCTCTGTGTCTGGTCACCTCGGTCGCTGCAGAGCCCGCGATCGGTTCGCTCGGGCCGGCACCGCGTGACTCGGACGGTCGCTTCTTGAACTTCACAGGCGATCTGCCGCACGGCAGCCTCTCGGTCCGCTTTCCGTTCTTCTTGAGGCGTATCGCCGGCTCCTTTCTTGACCGGCCCGGTGCACCCGACGAAATCGCCAACGACGGTGCCTACCTCCGCGAGAACGCCGAGCACAGCACACCTACCGTGACCTGGGTCGGCCACTCGACGATGCTCGTGCAAATGGATCACGTCACCTTTCTGACCGATCCGATCTGGTCGGAGACTCCGAGCCCGGTGTCGTTCGCCGGCCCGCGGCGCTTCGTGCCTCCTGGTGTCGCGATGCAGGATCTACCTCCGATCGATTTCGTCGTGGTCTCGCACAATCACTACGACCATCTCGACCTGCCCACCCTGGTCGCCCTCGCCAAACGAAATCCCGACACGCGTTTCTTCGTCCCTCTCGAGAACGGCGAGCTCCTACGCGAAAACGGGATCGACAACGTGGAAGAGCTCGACTGGGGTGACTCGATCGAATACGAAGGCGTCCGCGTACACTGTCTACCGGCCCAACACTGGAGCAAACGAGGCCTCGACGACGATCGGGAAGCGCTTTGGTCTTCATGGGCGGTAGTCGGAACGAAGCGGCGCTTCTACTTCGCGGGTGACACCGGGTACTTCGACGGTTTTGCAAAGATCGCCGAGGCGCTCGGGCCCTTCGACCTCGCGGCCGTTCCGATCGGCGCCTACGAGCCGGTCGCGATGATGAAGGCGTCGCACCTGAACCCCGAGGAAGCCGTCCAAGCAGCGATCGATCTGAAGGCCCGAGCCGCCGTGGCCATGCACTACGGCACCTTCGATCTCTCCGACGAGCCACTCCACGAACCCCCAGAACGTTTTCGCAAAGCAGCAGCCGCAAGCCCTCTTGGCGAGCAACGCGGCTGGCTCCTCCACATCGGCGAAACCCGCAAGTTCTAAGGCGCTGACACTGGCACCGCCACTGACACTGGCACTGACACTGTTCTCGAGGAGTAGGTGACCCGGGGCGCGCGAGCAGGCATGTCCTCGAACGCGAGTTCCGCAGGCGCCAACCCATCTTGCTCGCGCTTGCGACTCGGAGGGATTCAACACCGCCCCCAAACATCCCCGCCGAGGATGTCTGAGCGGGCGAGGGCGTGCCTGTCGCGCGCCCCGGGTCACCGGTTGACGCAGAGCCGCTGCTACGACAGCCCGATCCCCGACTGAAGGAGCTGGGTCGCAGCGAGGGCGAGCTTTCTCGCGTCTTCCGAGGAGAGCGATGCCAGGCGCGGGTGGCCGTCGACGACCATTCTGGCCAGGCCGTGGGTGAGGGCCTCGCTGGTCAATGCGATGAGCTCTGGGTCGGCTTCGGGGATGAGGCCGGCGTTCTGGCCCTCGTAGATGAGCGCGATCAACTTCAGACGGCGCTCATCGTTGAGGTCGCCTGGAAATCGGCCCGGGGTCGATCCAGCGCTGTGGATCAGGTCAAAAAGCGTCGGATGCTCAGCCGCGAATCGAACGTAAGCGACGGTCATCGCGCGGAACTGCGTGAGCGCATCGGCACATTGGGCGGTGGCCTCATCGAGGGTGCGGTCGAGCTCGGCCCGAGCGCGTTCGGCGACCGCATCGAGTAGGACCCGCTTGTCGGAGAAATGCCGAAAAGGCGCGGCGGACGACACGCCTGCGTCTCGTGCCAGCGCCCGCATGCTGAACGCCTCGGGCCCTTGGGAATCGACCAGACGAAAAGCGGCCTCGAGAAGCGCCTCGCGAAGGTTTCCGTGGTGGTAAGGCTGGTGATCGGAGCTCATGCGCCTCAGCCTACCAGAGCATGTTACCAATGCTTACTTTCCGAGGACCGCTAATGTTAGCACCGCTCACACCTAAATGTAAGCGCTGGTAACATATGGCTGCCAAGAGATGTTATCGACGCTAACATCACGAGACGGCTCAACAACCTCCACTCGCACCGATCGCCAAATCCAGGCTAGCGACAGACATTGCGCGCGAGGTCGCACTTGTAGTCGTAGGGGCAGTCCTTCTTCGTCTTGCAGGGCAGCATCTCGCAGACCCCGCTCTCTTCGTTGCAGAAATAGGGTGGTGAGCAGCTGTGGAGACGGCAGGCAATCGTCCCAGCACGTCGCGGGCGCTCGGTCCCTTCGGCGCCAGGCGGCGCGGTCGTCGTGCTCGTGTCCTGCGCGCTCTTGGAGCCTCCGCACCCTGCGATGAGCAACGCGAGACAAAGCCCAGCCGTCACCATCAATCGACCTGCCTGAATGCCGTACATGGGCGAAAGATGATAGGTTTCTCGCGTGGCGGCAAAGCACATTCTCGTCGGCGTGGACTTCTCCGAGCACTCGCGACGCACGATCGAAGCGGTCTGCGAGTACGCCAAAGCGAATCAGAGCAAGATCACGCTGATCTACGTGACCGATCCGCGAGCGTTCGTGCCACCGCAAGCGGTCCTCCTGCCCGAGCGGGCAGCCCCCACCAAAGAGACACACAAAGCCGAGCTCGACGAGCTTCGCGACGAACTACTAGCCGGGCTCGACGCTCACACCGTCGTCCTCGAGGACCACGCCCCCGCTCGGGCGATCTGCAACTACGCAAAGGACAACGATGTCGACCTGATCGCGATCGGCTCGCATGGACACGGCCGTGTCGAGCTGTGGCTGATCGGAAGCGTGGCCGAGCGGGTCGTACGCCACGCCCGTTGCAACGTATTCGTATTTCGACGGTGACTTCAAAGGGCGGCGCGACCCTGTTACGCTCGCCGCATGGGGGGTACGCGGGCCTGGTCGATCCTCGGAAACTCACAACGCCTCGATGGCGGCGCGATGTTTGGCAACGTTCCGCGCGCTATGTGGGCACAATGGGTCGAGCCCGACGACCGAAATCGAATACCGTTGGCCTGCCGCGCAATGCTCATACAAGAACGAGACAGACTCATCTTGTTCGAGGCGGGCATCGGCGCCTTCTTTCCTCCGCAGTTGCGCGATCGCTATGGAGTGCAGGAAGAGCGCCACGTCTTGCTGGAAAGCCTCGCGGCTGCTGGTTTTTCGCACGACGACGTCGATATCGTCGTCCTTTCCCATCTTCACTTCGATCACGCGGGCGGGCTCCTCAGCCGGTACGAGCCCGACGCGCCGATGGAGCTTCTGTTTCCAAAAGCCACTTACGTGGTGAGCTGGGACGCGTGGCAGCGCGCTCGACGACCGCACCCCCGCGATCGCCGCTCGTTCATCGCAGAGCTCCCCGCTCTGCTGGAACAAAGCGGACGACTCGAAGTGGTGAAGGGCCACAGGTCCGACGCGTTAGGCAGCGCATACAAGCTCTGGCTTTCGAATGGTCATACGCCGGGGTTGATGTTGACCGAGGTCGCGGGCGATGACGGCCCAGTGGTCTACGCAGCCGACCTGATCCCCGGGCGCGCGTGGATGCACCTCCCGATCACCATGGGATACGACCGCAGCCCGGAGCAACTGGTCGACGAAAAAGCCGAGCTCCTCGGCCGGCTCGTGGAGCAGCGGGGGCGAATCTTCTTCACCCATGACCACCAAGTCGCGCTCGGACGCGTCGCGAAGGACGCAAAGGGCCGTTTTTTCGTGAACGAGACCTGGCCGGAGCTGGTGGGCGCGCGCCTTTGAGTCGCGTGGTAAGCTAAATGCTCGAGGAGGCGGTCATGCCGCGCGGAAATGGCGATTCCCCAGCGCGAATTGAAAGCGGGGAAGACTACATCAACAGCCTGCGGGGCAGGAACCTGAGAGTTTTTCTGTTCGGTGAGCTGGTCGACGAACCGGTGGACCATCCACTGATCCGTCCATCGATCAACGCCGTCGCCGAGACCTACGACTTGGCGCTGCGAGAACCCGAGGTCGCCACGGCCGAGTCCGATCTCACCGGCGGTCGCGTCAATCGCTTCCTGCACATCGCGCAAAGCCCACAAGACCTGGTCGCCCAAAACATGATGCAACGCAAGCTCGGGCAGAACACGGGTACTTGCTTTCAACGGTGTGTCGGAATGGACGCCTTCAACTCGCTTCACTCGGTTACCTATGAGATCGACGAGAAGCACGGCACCCCCTACCACGAGCGTCTCAAGGCCTTCCTCACGACGATGCAGCAGCACAACTACGTCGTTGGCGGGGCGATGACGGACGTCAAAGGAGACCGAAGCAAGGCGCCTCACGAGCAAGACGACCCTGACTTGTTCGTTCACATCACGAAGCGAAACGACGACGGCATCTGGTTGCGTGGTGCCAAGGCCCACCAAACCGGTTGTATCAACTCGCATTGGATCATCGCGATGCCGACCATGCGCCTCGGTCCCAAGGACGAAGCCTACGCCGTCGTCGCTGCGTTCCCGGTCGACGCGCCCGGCATTACCTACGTCTATGGAAGACAGTCTTGCGACACGCGCAGCATGGAAGGCGGCTCGATCGACGTGGGCAACGCATCTTTTTCGGGCCAGGAGGCGATGGTGATCCTCGATGACGTGTTCGTTCCCTGGAGCCATGTCTTCATGGACGGCGAGTACGAGTTCGCATCGATGCTCGTCGAGCGCTTCACCTGTTATCACCGTCGAAGCTACGTTTGCAAAACCGGCGTGGGTGACGTGTTGATCGGAGCCGCGGCTCAAGCCGCCGAGTACAACGGGGTCGAGAAGGCCTCGCACATCAAAGACAAGCTCGTGCAGATGACGCACCTCAACGAAACGATGTACGCGGCCGGCATCGCCTCGTCGCATCAGGCAAAGGCCATGAGGTCCGGCGTCTACTTGAACGACGACATGCTCGCCAACGTGTGCAAGCACCACGTGACGAAGATGCCGTTCGAGATCGGGAGGCTGGCCCAAGACCTCGCCGGCGGCCTCGTGAGCACCGCCCCCTCCGAAAAAGAGCTCGAGCACCCCGAGCTCAAGGCGTTACTCGAAAAGTACCTCAAAGGCCGCGCCGATGTCCCTACCGAAGCGCGGATTCGGGTGCTTCGATTGATCGAGAACATGACGATGGGTCGCAACGCGGTTGGGTATCTGACCGAGTCGATGCATGGCGCCGGGTCTCCCCAGGCGCAGCGCATTCAAATCGGACGTCAGATGAACCTCGGCTTCAAGAAGGCGCTCGCTCGCAAGCTGGCAGGCGTCGAAAGTGGCGACAAAGACAAAGAGTAGCCCGCTCCGCTGAAATCCCCTACGGTGGTGTCGATGCTTTTGAGGGGTCGCATCGTGTGTCTCGTCGTCTGGACGTGTCTGGCGGGGTACGGCTGCGGACGCGATGCCACCGCGGAGGGCCTGGGGGGCACGCCCAACCGCTCCTCTGCAACGAGCAGCGCGGCCGATCCCGTCGCCGGAGACGAAAAGCCAGCCGAGGTTTACTTCGAGGAAGGTCTCGTGATCGGAGAGTACCGGCTTGCGCCGCGCGCGGTCATCGATGGAGACACAATCCGTGTAGAGAATCTCGAGGGCTCCGTTCGACTGCTCTCGATCGACACCGAAGAGGTGGTACGCAGCAAACGGGACCAAGCCGCGATCAAAGCCGACTTCGACCAGTATTTGAAACGGAAGCAGGGAAACGCGGTGCGTCCGAGAAAAGCGGGCACGCCGATGGGCAATCGAGCCGTGGAGTTTGCCGAGACGTTCTTCGATGGGGCCGACATCGTACGGCTCGAACGGGACGAACCGAAGGCACTTCGTGGGCGCTACGGCCGACTTCTCGCGTACGCTTTCGTGCAGAAAGACGGCAAATGGACGAGCTACAATGTCGAAGCCGTTCGCGCCGGGATGAGCCCTTATTTCACGAAGTACGGATACTCTCATCGTTTTCACAATCAGTTCGCGCGGGCGGAGGCCGAGGCTCGGCGTGCCCAACGCGGCATCTGGGATCCAAACGCCGAGGGGTATGGCGACTACGCCGTGCGAAAAGACTGGTGGGATGCGCGTGCTGACTTCATCCAGGCTTTCGAGCATCAAGCGGCCGGGCGGGACGATTTCATCGTGCTGACCCATTGGGACGCCAAGGCACGGCTCGAGAAAAGGCTTGGCGAGGAAGTGACCGTGCTCGGGACCGTCGACAAGGTGGAGCATTTCCGGGGACTCGTGCGGGTCGTGCTAGGCGGCGAGCAGGCCAACGACCTTCCGATCATCTTTCGAGACAAAGAGGTATTCGAACGTTGTGATCTCACACGTCACCAGGGCGAGCCGGTGAGGGTGCGAGGACCGGTCGAACGCTACGAACGAGGCAACTACCGGACGCTTCAGATCGTGGTCGGGCGCGTGAAGCAGATCGACCTTCCTTCGCTCCCATGGCCTGGCGAAACCGCTCTAGCGGCCGAGTAGCACGAAACCAAGCGCACCTTCGACCGATAACCCACCAACCGAGAGAGGCGGGAGGTCGACATGGTGGGATTACGCGGTTGGGCGCACGGATGCGTGTGCCTGGCGTTGGTGTTCTGCGGTTGCGGGAGGGAACCACTCGCGACTGAAACAGGGTGTGAAGAAGTCGCGCCCGGCGACGTCGTCATTACGGAGATTCATGCGAACCCGGACGGAAGTGACGGAGACGGTGAGTACATCGAGCTCTTCAATGCAAGTGGAGGTGTCCTCGAGCTCGAGGGCTTGACCCTCGTTTCGAGCCGTAACGATGGAACCGGCGCGTCGCAGCATCGACTTGGCGATGGCCAGGTTGCAGCGGAGGGCTACTTCGTGTTGGGAAGCGGACTCGAGAGCCTTCGCAACTCCGAGGCTGCGTTGGCGGTCCGATGTGGCGAGGTCATCATCGACTGGGTTGGGTACGCGAGCACGCGAGACGGTCGCGCCCTGGAGCTCGACGGCCGGCTCGTCCCGAACGACGGCTCGAACGACGACGCGACTCATTGGTGCTTTGCCCCTGAGACCGCCTCCGAGTTCTCCCCAGGAAACTTCGGCACGCCCGGTGCGCCCAACAGCGTATGCGAAGAGGCGCCGCAAGAAGGCACCTGTCGTGAAGGCGAGACGCGGCGCGCCATCGATCTGCTTGTCCCGGGCAAAGTAGAGATCACCGAATGGATGGCAAACCCCAACGGCCCGGACGGCGAGCTCGAGTGGGTCGAAGTGTCGTTCACCGAGTCGGCTGACCTCTATGGCGTGCGACTGGGTCCGCAGCGCGGCTCACTTGGCAAACCCATCGTCGCCGATGCCTGTTTTCCGGTCGACGCGGGCACACGGGTCGTCTTCGGAGCGAGTCCGGCGGCGGCTCCCCGCGTCGACGCGGAGCTCGATTTCAGCCTCGGCAATAGCAATGAGCGCAGCATCGTGGTCGCAGTGGAGGAAACCGTCCTCGACAGTGTCGACTATGTGGGCTCCGAAGAAGGCAGGGCTTGGCAAATCGATCCGGACGGTGTGTTGTGCCTGGTCGACGCCCAGCCCGACCACGAGTACCGCGAGGCCAACTTCGGCACTCCGGGTGCATCGAACCCGTCGTGCGCTCCGGTTCTCGAGGAGGGAATGTGCTTCGACGGGGATACCGCGCGACCGATTCGGAGCCCGTCTGCAGCGGAGGTCGAGATTGTCGAGTGGATGGCCAACCCGTCGATGGCAGGCAACCGAGATGGTGAATGGGTCGAGGTCCTTTTCAAAGCGGCCGCCGACCTCAACGGCCTGGTGTGGTCCGACCTCGCGGGAGCAGCCACCATGCTCGAACGGGAAGAGTGCCTATCGGTACCATCTGGGGCGTACGTGGTATTCGCACGAAACTCCGACGGCGCCGAGAATGGAGGCATCCCGTTCGTAGACGCCGAGCTCGGTGTTTCGCTCAACAACGCCGACGAAACGGTGTCCCTCAGCATAAACGACGAGATGTTGGATTCGGTTTCGTATGAGCGGTCGCGGCCGGGGGTTGCAACGCAGGTCGACCAATGGGGTTTGGTCTGTGACGCGATCGCGCCCTACGGCGAGGGAGACCTGGGCACACCCGGTGCGCCAAACCGACCGTGTCTCTGAGGCGTGTGCATGGCATCCTCTTCGTATCTGCGTGGCTCGTCGCATGGTTTCCGAGGGCCGCGAGAGCCGTTCAATACGAGGTTTTCGTCCACGTCGAGGCCGAGGAAGACCTATACGACTTGCTCGTGTCTGGGCAGCTCTCCAAACGTTCATTCAATGCGCTCTTGCTTCTCTATCAGAGCAAGGTCGACCTTAACCGGGCCGATCGGGAGCGGCTCTACGCTTTGCCAAACCTCGACTTCGCGCACGTGGATCGGATCCTCCGCTATCGGGCCGAGGCGGGAGGCATTCGCTCGGTCGAAGATCTCAAGGCGGCCGGGGCGCTCGATCGGGAGCTGCTCGACGCGATTCGTGCATTCGTCATCGTGCGTTCTCGCAAGGCGCCGAAACCCCAAACCGATGGGTTCACGCGGGTGCACACGCGGTGGAGTGGGCTCTACGATCGACTTCCACCCGCTGCGGCGGCTCAGGCGCGGGTCAAGACGCTCCGCAATCTCGACATCGGTGCTGTAGTCGTGCTCACTCGCAACGATGTTCATCGGGTGCGATGGGATCAAAACCGCCAAGGACTGAGCGCAGAGCCCGAACGGGTCCGGTTCGTGCTTCCGAAACTCTACACGGAGTGGGACGACGACGAGTGGGAGGTGGTCGTCGGGACTTATCGCATCGGGTTCGGTCAACGGTTGACCTTCGACGTGACCGATCAGGTCAGCCCGAATGGGTTCTTCGGTGACTACGAGCTGAGGAGAGGAAACGACCTCGCCCTACGATGCCGGCGCAGGGCGGGAGAGCTGCTCGAATCGCCGTGCCCGACCGATCGGGTGGCGCGGGTCACGCCCGACTACCAATGGACGAACCGCCTCGCGGGTGCCGCGGTCGGCGTGCGGAGAGTGGCTGTAGGGCCTGGCTGGTTACAGGCGTACGGATGGGGTTCCTATCAAGTTCACCGAGTCCCGCAGGCGGAGGTGGCGAATGCGAGCGCATGCCAAGACCCCCGTCTCGATGAAGACCCCGCTTGCAAGGCGCCCCCGGTATACGTGCGCGACGCTGACGCGACGAAGCCGGCGAGCCAGCTCAGCTTCGGGATGTTGCCTATCTCGATGGCCGAAGGTCTTGGCGGAGCGAATGTTGCTTACTTCTGGAACGCCCGAGCCCACATCGGCATCACGGGTTACGGGTCCGCGCCGAAATGGCTCGTCGATGGCGTCGAGCTCGACTTCCAAGAATTCGCGACGAGGCCTTTTGGCGGCCCCTTTGGTGCGCTCGGGGTAGACGCAGCATACGGATTTGGTGTGCAAGACTTCTTTGTCGAGGTCTCGCGGAGCTTCGACGCACAGCCGAACGGCGGGGGCGGCTATGGCGCGGTCCTCCGAAGCGTCACCGTGCTCCAAACGACCGAGCTCGACATCTCGGTTCGCTACTACGGTGAGAGCTACGCGAACCCCTACGCGCGACCCGTGTCCGCTCCCGACGAGCTCGACGGGCTTCGAGCGCGTGATGAAACCGGGGGCCGCCTGAGGACGACGAGCAACTTCGGCCGAAAGTTGGGTCTCCGAAGCGTCGTCGATGTCTGGCACAGACTCTCCGGAGGCGGGGTAAACGCGGTCCTCTTCGCTCGCGTGGACGTAGATCTCCACGGGCCGTGGCGCTGGGCGTTCTGGACGTCCTATCGAAGCAGCAATGATCAAGGTTTGGTGACCGCCACACGCCTTGCCTGCGAGCTCGGTCGGCGTCTGACGATCGCGGCGCAATACCAGCACGAATGGGTTGGGCTCGTTGCAACCGGTGGACCCCGACAGGATATCGCGGCACTGCTTCAGATCATTGCGCGGCCAATCGACCGGCTCCGCTTACGGGCTCGCGCGCGGTACGACTTCGATGACATCGCCAACAATTACCAGCTCGCCCAGGTGTTGTGGAGCTACCTAGAGGTCGCGGTGACGCTGCGCAAGCGGGACGCCCTGCGATTGCGATACGACGTGCGCGTCTTCCTCGATCGTCGTGAATCCACCCTTGCGCGCGTTCCGAACCCCGAACACTGGCTTTCGTTCGAGTACTCGTTTCGGTTCTAGCCTTTGAGAGGTCGCACGGCGCCTGATAAGCTCGCAAGTCCATGGACGACGCTCTGGACATCGTCGACGAAGCGGGCGTCGAGTCATTCCCGTCGAGCGACCCGCCAAGCTGGACGCTGGGCCGACAGCCCCCTGGCCCTTTGCTCGTCAGGCATTTCGAGTGGGAGCCGATGACGGCGTACGTCGCGAACATGTCGTACTTCAGCGGCAAGATGGAGGCCTATCTTCGGTACAAAGAGATCCCGTACGAGCGCCGCGTCGTCGACATGAAAGTGATGCGCGATGAGGTGCTGCCCGCCAGCGGCCTGATGAAGGTCCCAGTCATCCGCATGGCAAACGGTCAATGGCTCAAGGACACGACGCCGATGATCGAATGGCTGGAATTCCAGTATCCGGAGCCGACGGTCATTCCAAGGGACCCGGTGCTGCGGTTCTTGTCGAAGCTGGTCGAGGACTACGCCGATGAATGGTGTTGGCGCGCGGCGCTCTATTGGCGCTGGCGACCCGCCGAAACGCGGAAGCTCTTGATGTCACGGATCGGAAACGAAGTGCTTGGCGACTTCCCGGCACCCAATCGATTGGCGGGTTGGTACTACGGGCGGCGTCAGATCGCGACGTACCTCAAGGGCGATGGAATGACGGCCGAAACCGAGCCCCACATCAAGCAACACTACCTCGACCTGCTCGACAATATGAGCGCGATTCTGGAAGAACAACCGTACCTGCTCGGCCGCCACCCTTCCCTGGTCGATATCGGTCTGTTCGGACCGATGTTCCGCCATTACGCCCAAGACCCGACGCCGAGCCGTGTCATGGAGGAGCGGGCACCCGCCGTATACGCGTGGGTCGGACGGGTTTGGAATTCACGCGCAAGCAGGTTGCCCGGCGAACCGGTGTTCTCCGACTTTTCACACCGGGGCTGGCGCTACTTTCTGAAAGACATCGTGCAAACCTATTGGCCGTTTCTCGTCCGCTCTGCACGGGCGTGGCAAGCGGGCAAGAAGCGGGTCGACCACCGTGCGCACGGCGTCACCTATCCGAAGCTCAGAGTGACGCACTACCGTGTGTATTGCCTTCAGGTGCTTCAGAACGAGTACGAACGGCTTTCGAACGCCGATCGTGAGGCGGTCGATCAAACGCTAGCGCCGTACGGCAAGCTCGAGCTGCTGCCTGGCCTTCGTTCGGGGCTCATGAAGGAGCACGAGCTTCCCCTCAGACCGACGCGTCGGCAGCCATCAAAGCTTCGACGGCTCATCCTCGGATTGATGGGAACACCTTGGGACATGCCGGTGACGCCGCAGGAATAGCCGCCAAGCCTGTCGCGGACACTGGCGCTGCCGCTGACACTGGCACTGTCGCTGGCACTGGCACTGGCACTGTCGCTGGCACTGACACTGTCGCTGACACTGGCACTGGCGCTGCCACTCACACTGTCGCTGTCGCTGGCACTGGCACTGTCGCTGACACCGTCGCTGGCACTGGCACTGACACTGTCGCTGGCACTGACACTGGCACTGTCACTGGCACTGGCACTGTCGCTGACAGTGACACTGACACTGGCACTGGCACTGGCAACTGTCGCTGACGCTGTTCTCGAGGAGTAGGTGACTCGGGCCGCGGCGCGGGATGGGCAGCACAGCGATGGGGAGGAGCCCGCGTCAGGATCCGTACTTATCGCAAAGGGCGACCGGGGCCCCATTGCGAGCACGCCCGTCCCGTGCCGTGGCCCGGGTCACCGGTTGACGCCCCTACTCGTACAACTTCACCACGCGCACCCCCTTGGGGGAGGCCTGCATGCACAGGTCGCAGAGGGTGCATTCGTCGACGTTGTCTTCGACGATTTCGACCGAGCTCGGCTTGGAGCCAACTTTGAAGATGTTGACGGGGCACACTTCGACGAGCTTATCGGCCAGCCCGGGAGTCTTTTCGATGACGCTTTTGTCGACATCCACGCGTATGAACATAGCCATGATGATCCTCTGCCGCTCAGTTTCCGATGCGCTCTCGGACGAGGTTTGGAATGTCGCCGATCTCTTCGGCGACGGAAATGCCAGCCTCTCGCATTCGGCGCATCTTGTCGGCCGGCGAATCGACCTTCTTGTTTACGACCGTGCCTGCATGGCCGAAGCTCATCCCGGGCATCTCATCCATGAAGCGACCTGCCACGAAGGCCACGATCGGGAGCCGGCTTTTGTGTTCTTGGGTCCAGCGCGCGAGCTCGGCTTCGGCTGTGCCCCCAGGCTCGGAGTACACCACCACTGCCTTGGTGTCTTTGTCCGCCTCGAACAGCGGAATCAGGTCGGCGTAGGTCGACCCGATCACGGGGTCACCGCCGATCGAGATCGCGGTGCTCACGCCAAGCCCAGAGAGGGTCAGGGCGTTGCAGATCTCGGTGGTCATCCCGCCTGAACGGGACATCACGCCAACGACTCCCGGCTTGAAAGCTTTGCGGCAGTCGACCGCGGGCCCACCAAGGCTTCCAAAGCGGCAGACGTCGGGCACGATGATGCCCAGGCAGTTGGGGCCGATCACCCGCGCCCCGTGGAGCGCGGCATACTCAACCACCGCCGAAGCGTCTTTGCGGGGAATGCCCTCGGTGATGATGATGATCTCCTTGATCCCAGCGTCGATCGCCTCGTATGCGGCGTCTGGCGCAAACGCGAGTGGCACCGTGATGACGGTCCCATCGACTCTTTGTGTATCGGTGATCTCGCGAACGGTGTCGTAGACCGGAACACCGTACACCTCACGGCCCCCTTTGCCTGGAGTGACGCCGCCGATGATTTTCGAGCCGTACTCGAGGCACTCACGGGTGAAGTTCAACGCCTCGCGCCCAGTGATGCCTTGGACGATGAACTGAAAATCTTCGTGGACGATGACGGCCATTGCGGATCCTTCTAACTAACTTTCTCGACGGCACGTCGCGCCGCTTCGCTGATCGAAACCGTTCGATCGCAGTACTCGACGCCGTACTTCTGGAGGATCTTGGCGGCGTCAGCCTCCCAAGCTCCTGGGACGCGGAAGATCAAGATCTTGTCTTTGGGCTCGAAACCGAGCTCGGTAATGCCTTTGATGACGCCACGTGCAACGAGATCAGCCCGCGTGTTGGAAACCACGTTCGACATGACGGCGATCTTGTCGACGCCCGGCTTGCTCAAGACGAGCTTGGTGAGCCTGCGAGCCTTGTCGACGCTTGGGTTACCGCCTATCGCCGCGTAATTGGCTGGTCGACCACCGTGCTTCCGGACTGCGTCTGTCAAGGTCAGCGAGCCTCCGCCGGCGCCGATGACCAGGCCGATGTTGCCGTCGAACTCGGCGATCGGGCTAATGATGCCGCGAGGATCCTCGGCGTCGATCCGCGCTCCCTCGAGCTCGAACTTGGTCGGTTCGCGCACCTGCCGAAGGTCGTCCTTGGCAAAACCGAGGTCGTCGAGCATTGGCCGTTGTCGGTGGCGCGCCTCGATCTCGAGATCGGCCTCGACGTCGAGCACCGCGAACCTGCCTTCACCTAGCTTGACCATGGACGTGATGTCGAGGTCGGCCAAGTCGTACTTCAGAAAGAGCCGCGCGAGCCCGGACACGATCCGGGTCATGCGCTTGAGGTCGTTCCCCCCGAGCACAAGTGACTTGGCGAGCTCTTTGGCGATGTAGTCCGAGAACGGATAAAGCGCCGAGAAATGCCGGCGGACGATACGCTCGGGATGCGTATCGCCGAGGTCGTCGATCTTGCCGGCCATGTTGGCGGCTGCGATGACAGGAAGCTTGGTGGTTCCATCATAGGTGAAGCTCAGGCTGTACACCGCTTCGCCAGTAGGTCGCGCCTCGACGAGGATGCCGTTGGGCTTGCGACCACCATCGTCGAGCCCGAGCAGCGTGGCAGCAGCAGCTTTTGCACCGGCAGGGTCGGCCACCTCTTGGACCGACGCAGTCGTGAGGCCGGGGGCGATGACCTGGGCCTTCAAAATGACGGGACCGCCGATCTTCGAGGCTGCCGTTTTGGCCTCGTCGGCGGTCTTGACGAGCTCGCTCTGAACCAGCGGAATCCCGTGCTTTTCGAGGAGTTGCTTCGCTTCGAATTCGTAAAAGCGCATAGTGGAACGGGGAGACTAGCCCCTCTTCTCCGCGTTAGGCAAGGGGCCTGATCGCGTTGGCCAGGGCGACTACACGCTTGGCGTGATCGACGTGCAATTTTTCGATCAACTTGCCGTCCACCACCACCACACCCCTTCCTTGTGCTTCCGCCTCGGCATAAGCTTCGATGATCTCTTGGGAGAGCCTAATCTCCTCGTCGGAGGGTGCGAACACCTCGTTCGCCGCCGCGAGCTGTTTCGGATGGATCAGGGTCTTGCCATCGAAGCCGAGCTCGGCCCCCTGGCGACAGGATTCGACGAAACCCTCCTGGTCATTGAGATCCAGAAAGACCCCATCGAGGATCGCGATCCGAGCTGCACGTGCAGCGAGCATGCACAGGCCCAACGACGTGATGAGCGGGAGCCGCATCGCCGTATGCTGCGCCTGGAGATCCTTGGCGAGGTCCGACGTACCCATCACCAAGCCTCCGAGGCGTGGGCTCGCATCCGCGATTTCCTCGGCATGCAGCATCGCGCGCGGGGTTTCCATCATGCACCAAATGGCCAGCTCGGTCGCCGCACCATGGGTTACCAAAACCGACTCGGCCTGGCGCACCATTTCCGCGCTTTCGACTTTCGGAAGCAGGATTGCGTCCGCGCCGATCGCCGCAACCGCTGCCAAGTCATCGTAGCCCCAGGGCGTGTTCAACCCGTTGGTGCGGATCAGGATCTCGCGTTTCCCGTAGCCGCCAGCCTCGACGGTTTGGACGACCTGGATGCGTGCGGTCACCTTGGCGTCAGGGGCGACGGCGTCTTCGAGATCGAAGATCAAGGCGTCCGCCGGTAGCGTTCGGCTCTTGTCGAGGGCCCGGGCGTTCGAGCCAGGCATGTACAATACACTTCGACGAGGTCGATGCGTCGTAATCATCGGAGCTCCTAGAACTGGTATGCTTGCTTGAGCTCGTCGTCTTTCTCGGCGAGCTTCCGCGCAAGCTCGACCATCACGTTGCATTGCTTGTAGGTTGCGTCGTCCTGCATTTTGCCGTCGATCATGACGGCACCGGTACCGTCACCCATTTCTTCGATGACGCGCTTGGCCCAAAGCACCTCGTCGACGGGCGGGCTGAAGACCTTTTTGGCGATGTCGATCTGCACCGGATGAAGCGACCATGCGCCGACGCAACCGAGCAGAAAAGCGTTCCGAAACTGATCTTCACAAGCGACGGTATCCCGGATGTCTCCAAACGGGCCGTAGTACGCGAAGATGCCATTGGCGACACACGCATCGACCATCCGCGCGATCGTGTAATGCCAAAGGTCTTGCTGGGCGGTTTCGCGTGGCGCGTCGAGATCGTCAGGGTCCGGATCGGTCCGCACCAAGTAGCCAGGGTGACCGCCGCCGACACGAGTGGTCTTCATGCGACGCGATGCCGCCAGATCCGCGGGACCCAAGCTCAGCCCCTGCATGCGCGGGCTCGCTCCAGCTATCTCTTCGACGTTGGCCACGCCGAGGGCCGTTTCGAGAATCGCGTGCACCAATATTGGACGCTGGAGCTCGGCACGCGCCTCGAGCTGCGCGAGGAGACGATCGACATAATGGATATCCCAAGGGCCTTCGACTTTGGGCACCATGATCACGTCGACCTTGTCCCCCACCTCTTGCACGATTCGTGTCATGTCATCGAGGAACCAGGGGCTGTCGAGGCTGTTGACGCGCGTCCAAAGCTGGCAGTCGCCAAAGTCGTTCTCCTTGGCGATTTTCACGAACCCTTCGCGGGCATCGACTTTGTTGTCGGCTTGAATTGCGTCTTCGAGGTTGCCGAGAAGCACATCGCACTTGGCGGCGATGCTCGGCGCTTTGGCAGCCATCTTGGGGTTACTCGGGTCGAAGAAATGGATCATCCGCGATGGCCGAAACGGGATTTCGCGAACGGGCGCCGGAGCCCCGATGGCCATGGGTTTGAAGAAGTCCTTCGCGTTGCGCATGGTGTACCCTAGCATATGGAAATCGGCATCAACCTCCCGGTCATGGCGCCGGGGCTCGACAGAGAAACCTTTTTGAAGTGGTGCGAGCGGATCGACTCGGGCCCGTTCGCCAGCATCGCCGCGGGCGAGCGCATCTCTTTTTACAATCCCGACATGACGGCCGCTTTGTCGGCGGCGGCGGTGCTCACCAAGCGCGTCAAAGTCGTCAGCGACGTGTTCGTACCGATGCTGCACAACCCCGTGATGCTCGCCAAACAGCTTGCGACGATCGACGTGCTTTCCAGCGGCCGTTTCGTGGCAGGGTTGGGGGTCGGCGGTCGCGAACAAGATTACCAATCAGTCGAAGCGCCCCTCGGGAGGCGCCTGACCCGTCTCGCGAAAAGCGTCGAAACGATGCGGAGCGTGTGGCGGGGCGAGCCGGTGGTCGAAGGCGCCCTCCCCGTCGGGCCCGCTCCAGTGCAGGAGGGCGGGCCGAAGTTGTTGGCGGGGTCGCTCATGGTCGAGTCGATCGAAGTCGCATCGAAATGGGCTGATGGCCTCTGCGGTTTCAGCTTCGGGCCGGCACGCGCAGAGATGGAACTGCAATTCGAGGCGGCGCGGCGGTCATGGAAGGCACGGGGCAGGCCGGAACCATGGCTTGGCACGGGATTTTGGTATGCGCTGGGACCCCACGCGCGTGCGCAACTCGACGCGTACCTCGACCGGTATTTGAACTTCATGGCGCCGGTGGCGCGGGAGAGCGTCAAACAGATCTGCGTCGCGACGACACGCGAGGCGTTGAAGGATGCGCTCCGGCACGCCGAAGATGCTGGCGCCGACGACGTGCTCTTGGTGCCGACGACTTCGGACCCCGACGATGTTCACCGCGTCGCTGACATCCTCGGCTAGGTGACCTAGGGGTCGTCGCCGGCCCCGAGACGACGAAATAACGTTGAAGGTGAAGACCGAAATACCGTTGCTGCCACGATATCTCGGTCCCATAGTCATCGAATGGCGGAGCTTCGGGACTATACGCGCGATCTCCACGCTCTGGCCGAGCTTGCAAGCCAGCCAAACCAGCTCGAAACCGTGCTTCACCATGCGCTCGCGGCCCTCCGCGACGTCGTTCCGTACGACCTCGCCGCGGTTCTGGCGCTCGAGGGCGAGGAGCTGATCGTCGAGGTCGCGGACGGCCCACTGGCCAACGAGCGAGTTCGGCGACACCGCCTTCGGTTGAACGATTTTCCGACCATCGTCCGCGCACTCGAGACCCGAAAGCCGATCGCGCTCGAGCAGCACAACCACGCCGGCGACGAGGGCGACCCCTATGACGGCGTCCTCGACTTGGAGCACGGTCACTCGTGCATGGTCGTTCCCTTGTACGCAGCAGACCGCTCGCTCGGGATCATCACGCTCGATCGGATGGTCTGCGAGACCTATCGGCCCGAGGCCGTGGAGCTTGCCGGCGTGTACGGACAACTCGTATCCTATGCGATGTTGTTTGCCGAGCAATCGCGGCTGCTCGATCGCTACCGGCTTGCGCTCAAGGAGCAGAATCGACTCCTAGTCGAGGAGTCCGGCGGATCCCAAGCCTGCCGCGCCATCGAGTCTAGTCGCTCGCCGCAGTTGCGGCGGCTGGCCGAGCTCGCGAAACAGGGTGCCGCGTCGGACATGCCGATCCTGATCCGTGGAGAGACCGGCGTCGGTAAAGAGGTACTGGCCCAGGCCGTTCATGCGTGGAGCGGCCGCGTCGAGGAACCGTTCGTGAAGCTCAACTGTGCGGCAATCCCGGAGAACCTGGTCGAAAGCGAGCTTTTTGGCCACGTCAAAGGTGCTTTCTCGGGAGCGCATCGGCGCCGGCCGGGGCGGTTTCTGACGGCGAATGGCGGGACGCTCTTGCTCGACGAAATCGGCGATATGCCGCTTTCCGCTCAGAGCAAGTTGCTGCGCGTGCTGCAGGAAGGGACTTTCGAGCCCGTCGGTTCGGACGAGATGATTCGGGTCGACGTTCGAGTCATCGCCGCCTCGCACGCCGACCTCGAAAAGGCGATCACAGATGGCAGGTTTCGCTCTGATTTATACTACCGCCTTGCTGCGTTCCCGCTCGAGCTGCCCGCACTGCGCGACCGCCTCGAAGACATTCCAGTGATCGCCGAACAATTCCTCGAGCAGCTAGCGAAACGCACGGGTCGTGGGCCATGGACACTGAGTGACGCTGCGCTCGACGCATTGATGAATCAAAGCTGGCCCGGCAACGTGCGCGAGTTGGTGAACACGCTCGAGCGCGCCACGATCCTGCAACCAGGTGGCGTGATCGACGCGACGCATCTCGCATTGGGTGGTAATGCGACTGCGGGCCCAGCGTCGGCGGCGGACGACAATCTCGCGAAGATGCTGCCCTTACACGAGCACGAACGACGCTACCTCGCACTGGCGCTGCGACGAACCAATGGCAAGATCTACGGCACCGACGGTGCGGCCCAACTCCTCGGGCTCAAGCCCACGACTCTGCAGAGCAAGCTCAAAAAACACCGGCTCAAGAACTAGACCGCGTGTTATAAGCTCCGATCTCAGGAGGTAAGGTCATGAGAGCCATCATCGTCGCCGTATTTGTGTTAGGTGCGTTCGTCGCCGGTTTGTTTACCACGCAGATCAACCCCGTTGCCGCCGACACTCCCGCCAAGAGAAATCAGTGGCAGTATCAGTGCTTCGAGGCGTCTGGCGTCGCCCAAGTGACGGCGCGGTCTAACAAGATGGGTGAACAGGGCTGGGAGCTCGTGACCTCCGCCGGCAGCGCCACCTCGACCCTGTGGTGCTTCAAACGCCCGCTTTGGAAGAAGTAAGAAGGAGTCGACCATGAGCCAATCCGGTGGTCGCGGGTGGCTGCAGGTGGCTTCAGCGGGGCACCGATGTCGTTTTTCGATGACAAACAAGTTCGGCTGAATATCGACCGGCTTCCGATCGCGTTCGACGACTACGGCTTCGATCGATTCGGCCTTTCGAAAAAGGCATTGGTCCGCGCCTATTCGCCGATGGCCTACCTCTACCGTCACTATCTGAAGGTCACGGCATTCGGGATGGAGTTCATTCCACGGCAGGGGCGCGCGCTCGTCGTCGCAAATCACTCGGGAGGCATCGGCGCGGACGCGGCCATGATTTTCACGTCGCTCGTCCTCAACGACGAAGCGCCCCGCCTCGGTCAAGGGATGGCGGAGTATTTCCTCACGCGGTCCCCATTTGCGTCCGTCGCACTGAGTCGGCTCGGGCATCTCACCGGCCTCCCCGAGCACGGCGCGTACCTCCTCGAGGACGAGCGACTCGTCGTGGTGTTTCCCGAGGGGGCGGCCGGGGCCGGGAAGCTCTACAAAGACCGTTACAAGCTCGTCCGGTTCGGGACCGGCTTCATGCGCCTCGCGCTCAAGACCGGCACGCCCGTGATCCCATGCGCCTTCATCGGCGGCGAGGAGGCGTTCCCGCAGCTCTTTCACATCAAGTGGCTTGCTAGGCTCGTCAACGGGCCGTTCGTGCCGGTCGCACCTCAACTCGTTTTTTTTCCACTGCCGGTCGCGTGTCAAGTGTACTACGGCCTACCCATGCACTTCGAGGGAGACGGGTCGGAGCCTGACCACGTCATTCAAGAGTACGTCGACCAAGTCCGTGCCTCGATGGAAGGACTGATCAGCACGGGGCTCGACGCGCGACCCCAAGCCTTCATGTTTGAGAAGATGCCGGACCCAAAGGAAGACACCTCACGATGAAGATCTTGATCACCGGAATCAGTGGAACCTTGGCGCGAGGTGTGGCGTACCGACTCGTGCGACGCGGGCATGAGGTCATCGGCATCGATCGACGTCCATGGCCCGACGTGCCTGAAGGCGTCGAGATGCACCAAGCCGACATCCGCAAGCGCCCGGCCGAAGATGTGTTTCGAACAGCGAGGCCGGATGCGCTGGTTCACATGGCGACCGTCACCCATTTCACGACCGGCACCGAGGAGCGCTATCGAATCAACTTGGGCGGCACCCGCAAGCTCTTCGAATACTGCCACGAATATGGCGTGGGCCAGTCGGTGTTCGTCGGTCGACACACCGTGTACGGCGCGAGTCCAGACTCGCCGCTTTACCATACCGAGGACGAGCCTCCTTTGGCCGGTGCGGCGTTCAAGGAGCTCGCCGATCTGGTGGCGGCCGATCTGTATGCCGGAAGCGCGCTTTGGCGATGGCCGGAGATCGACACGGCCGTCCTCCGCCTCTGCTACTTCCTCGGTCCAAGTCGAGGCGGTACGCTCGCAAGCTTTCTATCGAAGAGCCGCGTGCCGATGGTCATGGGCTTCGATCCTCTCTACCAACTCATGCACGAATGGGATGCGGAAGAGGCGATCACCTTGGCTGTCGAGAAGCGACTGAGGGGCGTCTTCAATGTCGCAGGCCCTCCTCCAGTCCCGCTGTCGACCGTCGTGGCAGCCACCGGCAAACGCGGCATCCCGATCCCCGAGCCTTTGTACTCGAGCGTCCTTGGTCGCTTCGGTTTCCCCTACTTGCCCGACGACGCGATCGCGCACGTGAAGTACCCGATCGTCATCGATAACAAAGCCTTCGTCGAAGCCACCGGCTTCGAGCCACGCTACTCCGCGAAGCAAACCATGGAAGGCTTCCGCTGGAATTAAAGGGGGACAGTCCCCTTTTTCCCGAGGTTGAGTCGAGCCCAAATTCGCGTTTTATGAAAGGAATCGAGCTGTAATTTTGTTCGTTCTGGATCGCTGAGATGATAGGTCTGCGGAGGATGGATCCCTCGGACCAGGACGATCCCCAAGAACCTGTGCCTCCGGCGCACCTGCCCCCTCCTCAGGCCCCCCCTCTCGAGCCCGATACGGCCTTCGCGCTCACGCGACAAAGCGTGACCATTGGCGATCTGGTTTCGAAAGCGTCCGCCGCTTGGCAGCGGGACGTGGGCACCTGGGTGCTCGGGACTGTGCTCATGCTGCTGATCGGGTTCGGCATCCCCTTCGCGCTCGGCTTGGTAGTCGGCGTTTTCGGGGCGCTTCTTTCCGGAGGCGATCCAAACCCTGCGGCCCAAGCCCTCATGACCGGTCTTCAGGTCGGGGTTCAGATCCTGCAAACAGTCATCCAAGGCGTGCTGGGGATGGGTTTTACCGCGATGGCGATCCACGCGCTTCACGGAAAGCCCACGCCCATTGGAGCGCTATTCAGCCAGATCAACAAGGCGGTGAAATACATCCTCCAAGTACTTGCGATCTGGGTCCCGCTCGTGGCCGTATTCGCCGCGATCGGCGCGGTGGTATTCTTCCTCTCCGTCGGATCGATCGACCTCGACATGCCACTCGAAGACGCATTCGAGGTCGCCAAACCTGCCTTCTTGGTTTTCTTCGTCGTCAGCATTCCGATCTACGTTTACATCTTTCTCGGGATCGTCTTCGCCCAGTTCGAGCTCGCCTATAACGACAGCGCGGGTCCGATTGAAGCGGTCGTGTATTCGTGGCGCATCGCTCGTGGCCACCGCTGGTTGCTGCTCGGCGTCACAATCATTTCTGGGCTCATCGCCTTTGGTTCGATGTTGCTCTGCGGAATCGGTTTTCTGTTTGGTGGACCGTTGGCCACCCTCATCTTGGTGGCACTCTATTTGGCGCTTCGAAACGGCGCGGACGTCCCCGCAGCCAATACCGATTCGACCCTCGGCCGAGCCTACTAGAGGCCGCACACTAGCGGGGTGAAGCGGCGATGTTTCCACCATCGACGGTGATGACGCATCCCGTCGTGCTCGGCGCGAGGGCCAAGTTGAGAAATGCTTCGGCTACGTCCTTCGCCGTGACCTCGCGGTGCAGTAGATTCGACCTGTAGTACGCATCTGGGTCGAGACCACGGGCTGCCGCGCGGCGCTCGAGGTCCTCCGAGTCGAGCAAGCCGGTCCGAATGCGGTCGGCGTTCACGGCGTTGCTGCGAACCCCGATGCTGCCCCCCTCGATCGCGTATTGCTTCATCAAAGCAACGACTGCCGCCTTGGGGATCGCGTAAGGGCCAAAGCCCTTCCCAGGATTGAACGCCGCTTTGGATGCATTGAAGAGAAGAAAGCCGCCCATCCCTTGTATGCGCATCACCTGTAGCGCCGATGAAGCGAGGTACTGATGCGAAAAGAAGTTCACCTCGAAGCTGTGCTTCAAATCGTCGGTGCTGATCTCACCGATTGCGCCTTGCGGAGCAATACCAGCGTTCGACACGACGCCATCGAGCCCACCGAATGCGCGAATACAGCCTTCTACGCTCCTTCGGACGGCAGACTCGTTCGCCATGTCGACGACTTCGTAGTGCGCGCCAAGCGCTGTCGCGACTCCAACCAGTGCCTCTTCGTCCCGGTCTGTGAGGTAAAGTGAAGCACCGGCATCCGCAAAAGCCCGAGCACAAGCGGCGCCGATGCCCCGGCCTGCCCCGGAGACGTACACCACACGACCCTGCAAGGACTTGGGCTGTGATCGCCCAAGCTTCGCCTGCTCCAGCGACCAGTATTCCATATCGAAGAGATCAGCCGTTGAAAGCGCTTCGTATCGGCCTATCGCCTCCGCGGTTTCGATCACGCCGATGGTGTGCTCGTAGACGTCACCCGCGATTGCCGCCGCCTTCTCCGTCGAGCCGAAGGAAATCATGCCGACACCTGGAACTAAGGCGACTCGCGGATCGGGATCGAGTTGTGCCACCTCGCGTCCCTTGGCGCTCGACTCGCGCTTGACATAGGCGCGATACGCCTCGCGATAAGCCTGAAGTTTCTCGTCGATGTGTGATGCGATCCCCGATGGGTCCATCTTGGAAGACAGATCTAGGAGCAGGGGCACGCGCTTGGTTCGAATCACGTGGTCGGGCGTGGCTGGCCCACGCTGGGTAATCGTGGCGAGATCCGCGCGGCCGAGGAACCGTTTGATCGTGTCGTTGGCGCGGAGGCTCAACAGGTAGCGCCTCTCACCTTCTCCGAGCTTTCCCCGCAAGATCGGCGCGATCGTCGCATAACTGATCTCGTCCCTGGGAACCCGAGTCGACTCCGCCTTCGCCACGGCAGTCCGCCCGAAACGCTCGGCTTTGTCCACCGCGGCGATGTGCCTCTCGTAGCTTTCCCTTGCAGTTTGGCCAAACGTGAACAGCCCGTGTCGAAGCAACAGAAGACCTTCGGCATCGGGATTTCGCTCGTAGGTTTCAGCCGCGAGCTTGGCCAGCGCGTGCCCTGGCATGATGTAAGGGACGATCGCCAAGGTGTCTCCAAAGACAGCCCGGCACACCTCGTCGGCGTTAGGCTGGTCGACGAGCGCGAGGATCGCATCTGCGTGCGAGTGGTCGATGAACTTGTGGGGAAGGAAAGCATGGAGAAGCGTTTCGACCGAAGGATTCGGTGAGCTGGCGTCGATCAGCCGGGTCCGCTGTGCGTTCACCATCTCTTCGTCCGAAAGAGCGTCACGATCACGCAGGGCTCCGAGACTCTCGAGGCGAACCGCAGGGAGCCCCGGAGGCTCGATGCCACCGAGGTCCCAACCGCTCCCTTTGACACATAGGACCATGACATCGCGCCCCGTGTCGTCGCGCATCGTGGTCTTGACCGATGTGTTGCCACCACCGTGCAAGACGAGCGCTGGATCCTTTCCGATCAGGCCCGACGTGTATACGCGCAGAGCGATGTCTTCGTTGACGGCGGGGTCTCCCCGATATCGTTCGATCGTCGCCCGGGCCTCTGCGTCTGACCAGCGGCTTTCCACGTTGCTTGCCTCCCTTGCGCGACCGGAGCCTATCACGCACAGACGTCCCTAAAAAGGGACAGCCCCCGCGGTCTTCCGGCTGCGGGGGCCTCGCTTCCGAGCGGTGCCCAGACCTGGAATCGAACCAGGGACACGAGGATTTTCAGTCCACTGCTCTACCAACTGAGCTATCTGGGCCCGAAAAGCAGGCGCGGAGCCTAGCCGCCGTCCGTGGCGTGTCAAGCGCGAGAGAAAACTTGCATTCCGATACTCCTTCAGGATTACAATGGAAGATGGACGGTGTAGGAGCTGGATGGCGAGCCCTGTGGATGATCGCGGTGTCGAAACATTCCTTCGACTCTTGAGAAGAGGCGCGAGTAGCGCTCGTGCCAAGGCCGAGGCGCTCGAGGGCATGGTGGCACGCGACGTTTGGCTCGCGACTTGGGAGCCGCGCGCGGAAGGCTTCCGAACGCTGATCAACGGTGATGGTGAAGAAGCGCTGGCCGTATTCAGCTCGGAGAGGGAACTGATGGCGGCGGCTCGCCAGTTCGGCTGGCTCGACCCAGATGGCAATCTCGCCACGCACGAGAGTGCAGGCGAGGACATCTTGAGGCACGCCTGGACTCGCGAGTACGCGTTCGTCGTCGTCGACATCGCCAACGCGCATTCGCTCGAGTACAACCGCGAAGAGATCCGAGTGGTGCTCCGCGAGATGGACGCTACCGGGCCGTTCCGAACCTCGCGGCCACCCGCGCCGAATTCCGAGGTGCCCGCAACGACGAGCTCCTTTCCGCCCCCGGTCGAGAAGCCTCCCAGCCAGATCTCGACGATGTACAGCATGGCACCCTCGCACGCCGAAAAGCTCCTCGGCTTGAGCGATCATCCGACCAAGCCGCACGAGGTTCAACACGAGAGCGAGCCACCCACCAAACCGCACCGCAGACCGGCCGGGCGGTCGCGGAATCGAATCACTGGCGATCGACGGGGCTCGCGCCCGGACGCCAAGCCGGATAGCACCCCACCGCCGAAGATCGAGGAAGTCGGACCAGAATCCTCAAGGATGGAGGTCGCAGGAACATACGGTGCTGCCAGCATCGTTCCACCGACCGCCGCGAAGTCCAAAGCGCCAGCCGTCGGCGCCACATCGCGCGCAAAGCTCAACTCCGATGCGCCAACGGCACCGGCGGCACGTGCGTCCGACTTGCTACCGCCGGGCAAACTTCCGCTTCCTCCCGTCAAACCGATACAGAAGGACCCTGTCGACTCTCCCCCGGCTGAAGAGTCGCCGTCAGACAAAGACGCACCGCGACCGTCACGCCTCGCGGCATCTGCGATCGGTGAGGCGATCGAGCTCGTACAGCTGCTGTACCCGCCTGACGAGGAGCTGATGGAAACCTTCCGAGTCGTGCTTCGCCGCTACCCCGAGGTGGAGTGGGCGTCGTACTGCAAGGTGGCACGCCCTGGAGGGGACCCGAGCCCAGCGATCGGCCTCCGCATCATGGACACGTATCGCGACAACGTCACGGCCATCATCAAAGAGCTCTCGGATGTGGGCCGGGGTCGCAATCTCGAGATTGACGTCTTGTTGATCGATGGCCACGAGCTGCTCCGCAAGGCCCGTGAGCGTGCTTTCGTCTTCTTCCCCTGGAAGCCCAAGCCCTTTGGCAGTTGACGGCGGCACCGGCTGAGCGCTAGCCCGTTCTGGTGACCCTCGGTGATGCGCCGCCTGCAGTCCGCAACCCCATCCCAGCCAACGCCGGCCAAGCATGGGTGGAGCGGTTGGCTGCGAGCGAATGCCCAGCGCTGACGACTCGTCGAAAGCGAAGAGCGGAGCTCACAGGGGCGAATCACGATCCGATCGTTTGGGTCGAGGCCCAAGGAAGCAATGTGGTCGACGCCGATGGCAACAGGTATGTCGACCTCACTTCGGGCTTCGGAGTCGCTTTCATCGGGCACCGACATCCGATTGTCGTCGAGGCCGTCAAGGAGCAGGCCGATGTGCTACTGCACGCGCTCGGCGACCTCTACCCGTCATCGGTGAAGATCGAGCTTCTCGAAAGGCTGTGTGCGCTGTCGCCTTGGCCACAAGCGCGCGCGATGCTCTCGCTCAGCGGCGGGGACGCCGTGACGGCGGCATTGAAGACCGCGGTGATGGCGACCGGGCGACCAGGAGTAGTGGCTTTCGAAGGCGGTTACCATGGCTTGTCGTATGGGCCGTTGGCGGTATCGGGTTTCGCGGAGCGCTTCCGCGCACCGTTCGCTCGACAACTGAATTCACACGTCTGCTTCGCGCAGTGGCCACATGCCGACGACGTCGATCGGGCGCTCCGCAGCCTGCCAGACGATTGGAGCGAGATCGGCGCTCTGATCGTCGAACCCGTGCAAGGGAGGGCCGGAGTGCGCGTGCCACCGCCAGGGTTTCTGCAAGAGCTCGGCAAGAGGTGTAAGCAACACGGCGCTTTGCTGATCGCAGACGAGATCTTCACAGGGCTCGGTCGTTGCGGAGCATGGTGGCGGTCGGTCGAGGACGAGCTGAACCCCGATGTCATTTGTGTCGGAAAAGCCCTCGGAGGGGGGCTGCCGGTGAGCGCATGCATCGCCGGTGAAGAGGTGATGCGTGCTTGGGGCGATCCCGACCGTGAAGCCATCCATACCGCAACTTTTTATGGCGATCCGCTCGGCGCGGCGGCCGCTCTTGCGACGCTCGACGTGATCGAGAAAGAGGGCTTGGTCGCGCTATCCGACGAGCGAGGCGCTGCGTTCGCGCGATCACTCGAGCGGGCGTCCCTTCGGGGGGTCTCCGAGATTCGGCATGCCGGCATGATGCTCGGCCTTCGCCTCGAGGCGGAGCTCGGAGCCCTCTGGGTGACACGAGCACTTCTCGAGCGGGGATATCTGGTGCTTCCGGCGGGAGAGCACGGCGACGTCGTTCAGCTCGTGCCCCCGGTGACCCTGAGCCAGCCGCGATTCGATGATTTCGTCAGCGTGCTTGAGCGAGTGCTGGAGACGACCTCGTGAGCGTTCGGAGCCAGCTCGAGCGGCGCGTCCGAGCGCTCATCGCCAACCCTGGCACACGCAAGGATGCGGTGCGGGATCGACTGATCGCGGACATCGCGGTATGGCAGGCGGCACACATTCCCGAGTATGGTCGTTTACACCGAGATGGCGCCTGGCCCCCTGCCCTGCCAACCGACGTGTTTCGCGTTCGGAGAATCGCCTGGCATCCGCCCGAAGAGGACGCCCGCGTCTTTCGAAGCTCGGGCACGACATCGTCGGACCGAAGCACTCGCGTCTTCAGGGATCTCAGCCTCTACGATGCCGCGGCGAGGGCAGCCGCCAAGCACATGCTGTTCCCGGACGTCGAGCGGATGCGCCTAGTGTTGGTGGTGCCTCACGAAGAGGAGGCCCCGGACTCTTCACTGAGCTACATGCTGACGCGATTCACCGAGTGGTTCGGGACCGAGCACACCTGGGTCTGGCACGACGACGCACTCGACATCGATCGCCTCGAAACCACGCTGGCCCAGGCGGTTGCCGACGGTCAGGCGATCGCATTGTTGGGCACTTCGTTCGCTTTTGTGCACGCCGAAGATGAGCTCGGCGACCTGCGCATCGCGCTCCCGGCGGGGAGCCGCATCATGCAGACTGGGGGCTACAAGGGCCGTTCGCGTGAAGTGGATCCAGCGGCGCTCAGGCGCACGATGAGCCAGCGCTACGGAGTCCCAGAGCCCTGGATCGTCGCCGAGTACGGCATGACCGAGCTCAGCTCCCAGATGTACGAAACCACCCTGCGTGACGACCTGACCGGTATTTCGTCAGCGAGGCGCCTTTGGGTCCCACCGTGGGTGCGTGCAACACCGGTCGATCCGGACACCTTGGAGCCGGTCCAGGGCGCTCTGTCTGGTGTCCTCCGGATCGATGACTGCGCGAGCTTGGATTCGGTGTGCTGCGTTCAGACCTCCGATCTCGCGACGCGGATCGAGGACGGGATCGTCGTCAAGGGCCGTGCGCCGGGCGCCCCTCCGCGCGGTTGCTCACTGGCGGCCGACGAGGCCCTAGGGGTGAGCTGAACATGACGGACGATCCTTCGGTCATCCGTGAGCGTGCCAGAGCGGTTCTCGAAGCCGGCGAGATCCTCCGAGGGCGCTCGGTCGAAGAGCGGGCACGGTGGCTCGAGGCGACCGCGAAGGCCCTCGGTGAGGACACCCCCCTTGGGCGCGAAGCCAGGAAGATGCTTCCACAAGAGACCGGATTGAGTCATGCAATGGTGGCCTGGGCCCTCCGCACTACGCTCGGGACAGTGAGCAGAGGCGCGCTGCTCCGGGTTGCCGAGGACGCGACGGAGGTAATTGGCCCGAGGCCTGAGCCGATCTCTTTCTTGTCGGTCTTGCTGGCGGGCAATGTCTTTACCGCTTCGGTCCGCGGGATCGTCGTGCCGCTCCTGTTCGGTGTGCCCGTTCTGGTCAAAGCTTCGTCGAGCGAAACGCGGTTTCCGAGCTTGATCCGGGAGGCGCTGCGATGCGCAGACTCGGAGCTCGGCACGGCAATGGACTTAGTGGTGTTCCCCGGAGGCGATGTCGACCGAGAAGCCGCCTTGGTTGAGCTCGCCGAAGCGGTAGCTGTCTATGGAACCGACGAAACGGTAGGCGCGATAAACCAGCGAATCGGTGACCACATTTCGGTCATTTCGCATGGACACGGAGTCAGCGTGGCTTACTGCAGCGCTCGATCACTCACACCCGACTCGATCGACGACATCACGGCACGTCTGGCGCTCGACCTCGCCGCTTACGATCAGCGCGGCTGCTTGTCTCCACAGGTGATCTACGTCGAGGACACCCCTGGCACGCCGTTGGACGACTTCGCCACTAGGCTTTCGGGAGCGCTCGAGGCCCTCGCTGAGACGTTGCCCCGAGGTCCGCTTCCCGAAGCCATTGGCGCAGCACAAACACAGTGGCGTGGCCTGGCCGAGGTAGAAGGGACGCTACTTCGCGGTCGTGAGCATGCACTCGCGATCAACTGCACCGGCGAGATCCGCTGGAGCCCCGGCTATCGAAACGCCACGATCGCGCCGGTTGGAACCCTCGATGACGCCCTCACGTCGATGAAGGCCTTCGCGGCACATCTCAAGTGCGTGGGAACCGACCGGTGGACATTGCGAGAGCTCACGGCCCTATTCGTCGAAAGTGCATCATGGAAAGCGTATGCGACCGACATCGGCACGATGCAGACCCCGCCGCTCGAAGCCCCTGCTGACGGCCGCCCGGTCTGGCACGGCCTGCTCCGCGCTAGACGCCGATGAAAAGTCGCTGACCGAAGTTTCGCTCGAGGCGCGCTTCGAAGATCTTCGAAGCTGCGCCCTCGATGTCGTACTCGATGCGCTTGAATAAGAACGTCTTGGTGTCGCTATCGTAGATCGTATAGCTTGCGCGATTGTCGTAATCGCGGGGTTGACCCACCGAACCGACGCTGACGATGTACTTCGTGCCCTCTTGCAGGGCGAAGTCCTCGGGCGGGAGCTCCTCCACCTCCCCGGGACGAAGGGCGAACACCTTGCACAAGTGCGAGTGACCGATGAGCGTAATGTGCCCGAGATCGTTCCAAATCGGGAGGCACTCGGCTGCTTGGTCTGGAGCGAAAATATACTCGAACTCCTCGAGGCGAACAGGGGATCCGTGACACAAGTCGACCCCGATGGCTTCGAGACGATGCTTGTACGGCAGCTCCTTGAGCCACTGCATGTTCTCGCCGGTGAGCTCCGAAGCGTGCCAATCGAGCGCCTCGCGCGCAGCCTCGTAGTAGTACGAATAGTCCATCCGGCCGGCGACCGCCGCGTCGTGATTCCCGAGGATCGTGACTTCGGCGATATCCCTCACCAAATCCGAGCACTCGTTGGGGCTGCCTCCGTAACCCACCACGTCGCCTAGGCAATAATAGACGTCGATCTCCTCGCGCGCGTAGGCCTCCATGACGGCTGACATCGCCTCGAGATTCGCATGTACATCGCTGAATATGCCGATCCGCATGATTGGCTGGTCAATTCGCCCGGAGTCTGTATGTTACACGAAACCAAACGCCCGGTCGAAGTACCGTCCGGTCGATAAACAGCCGAAAAGCTAGTCAGTTCCGGCGAATATCTCCTCAGCTTGCCGATGTGCGGACGAGTCAGACACCATTTCTATCCATATGGAATCGCGCGATCCTGGCGGTGAGATGGAGACCGACACCGCCATCCAAGACCTTACCGTGGCATGCGTGACCTCGGTGAAGAACGCGACTGGCCTCGAGCTCGATCTGACCCAGGACACCCTCTCGATCCTCGATCACTATGCGGAGCTGGTGGACTCGCCGCGCGACGAAGTGGTCTCCTTGCTCGCACCGATGTGCGGCGCCTACTTCGGAGAGGTCTTGCGACGGCACCTCCGGGACGGCAAGTGGGATTGCGCCTCGGACACGCCTGAGGACTGGCGGCTCCAGTTCGAGCGGTGCTCTCTCGAGCTCAACCCGATTGGAGTCGCCCTCGAGGTGCTAACCCGTCGTGAGGCTGGGGGCTGGGGTTCGCATCTACAGGTGGCGCCGGTCGATCGCGCGAAGGTCGACCGTGCGCTCTCGGTCTTCGGCGACGTGCGCGAGGACGACTTCTACAAGTTCGGTGTGCGCTTCGAAGGCATCGAGCAGGCGTATCTGGCTTTGCTCAATAATCCCGAGGGGATGGCCCCAGACCCTTGACACCCGGCACCCGGCCTCCATATTTGCACAAGCTCCTGGAAACACACATGTTTTCGGAATCTGCTCCGTGACCGATTCATCTACATCAACCGTCGAAGCCGGGTGCGGCGAGCTGCTCACCACGGGCGACATGGCCCGCCTGAGCAGGAGCACGCTTCGGACCGTGCGGTTCTATCAGCAAGAAGGGTTGATCCAGCCCGAGCGACGAAGCGAGTGCGGTCATCGCCTCTTTTCAGGCCGTGAGCTCATGAAGCTCCAGTTGGCCCTGGATCTTCGCGAGGCAGGGCTCTCGCTTCAGGGCATCAAAGACCTCTTCTGCCTCAAGTCGGGCTGCGCGTGCCCCGAGGAAGCAAGCGATCGAATGTCGAACGTCTTGAACGAGCAGATCGAGACGATGCAGCACAAGATCGCCAAGCTCAGGAAGCTCCGCGAAGAGTTGACGGCGATGGTCTCGGTGCTGACCGAGTGCCAGTCCTGCGAAAAGGGAAACTTCCCTCTGTCGTGCGAGAAGTGCGACGTACTGAGCAACCCAGAGCTGCCTCGCGCGCTGCGTGTACTTTGGCACGACTGCGGGTAGAATCGCCAAATGGATTGGCTCCCGAGCAGTCCCCTTACCGCGGAAGAGCTTTCACGCTTGCCGTTGTTTCCGCTTCCGCGGGTCGTGTTCTTTCCAGGCACCGCACTGCCCCTTCACCTGTTCGAGCCTCGCTACCGGCGCCTGGCAGCAGACTGCATCGACAGCGGTCCGAAGGCGATGGCCGTCACACTGCTCGCCTCAGGCTGGGAGGAAGACTACGAAGGAAAGCCGCCGATTCACGAGATCGCGGGGGCAGGACGGATCGTGGGCCACCAGCTTCGAGAAGACGGAACCTACGACATCATCTTGCACGGGCTTCATCGCGTCCGCCTCGAGGAGCTTCCGAGCGACGATCTGCCTTACAGGCTGGCGCGAGCGGTGCCTATCGCAGACATCGGTACGGCCTCCTCGGCGGACGTGATGGCCATGATGGCCGTCTCCATGAGCGTTGCGTCGCGTGTTCGCGAACGGCAGCCCGATTTTTCGTTACAGGTATCCGCGGAGCTTCCGGCCGGGCGTGCGGCGGACGTCGTGGCAGACCAGCTCGTGGTGAGCCCCGAAGATCGACAGCGGATCTTGCAGGCGATCGACGTCAACGAGCGAGTCGGGCTCGTGACATCGGCGGTGGCCTCGCTCCTGGCCCAACTGTCTGAAGCGCATGCTCCTTCTTGACACAAAGACGAGGGTACGCAGACTCCCCCTTCAGTCGTCGCCGTTTTGGCCTAAGTGACCGAGCCGAGCCTGCTTGGTCTTCAGGTAATCACGATTGTGCTCGTGAGCTTCGACTTCGTGCGGCTCACGGCGCGAAACCCGGATACCGTCCCCCTCCAAACCCGCGACCTTTCGAGGGTTGTTCGTCATGAGCGCGACCGACTTCACGCCGAGATCGCGGAGCATGTCGGCAGCCACCAGATAACCACGCTGGTCGTCTTCGAATCCTAGGGCCAGGTTTGCATCGACCGTATCGAGCCCCTCGTCTTGCATGGCGTACGCACGAATCTTATTTCCGAGGCCGATCCCACGACCCTCTTGCCGAAGGTATAGTACCGCCCCCCTTTCGACCTGCTGAATGCGCTCGAGAGCCAGGTCGAGCTGGCCTCGACAGTCGCACTTCAATGAATGTAGTACCTCGCCCGTGAGGCACTCGCTGTGCACGCGAACTAGAACGTCTTCGGCGCCTTTCAACTGGCCGACGATCACCGCAATGTGTTCCTTGTCGCCGTCGAGCTCCTTGTACACGACGACCCGAAATGGCCCGAAACGCGTGGCAAGATCGGCCTCTGAATATCGTTCCACGGTCGGCGGATGATTACTGCTGTTGCCCATTGTCCCAGTGCGCGGTACCACAGCCGACGTGCTTGTTCCATCCGCCGAGGCCCAATCGCTCCGCAAGGATCTCGGTGAGCTGGTCAGCGGAGGTCGCGCTTCTACGGACCCCGCAGACCGAGCCGCATACGCGCGAGACCTGTGGCCGCGGCAGCAAATCAGGACTCGGGCAGGGGAGGCGGCGATCGCTCCACCCGCGGTCATCGTGTGGCCTGCAGATGTGCAAGAGGTAGCTGAGGTTCTGCGATTCGCGGCCGAGCGTGGAATCCCGGCTGTGCCCTACGGCGCCGGGAGCGGGGTGTGCGGTGGAATCTCGCCCGACGACCGCACGATTCTGATCGACGTCAAACGAATGGACGGCATCGATCACGTCGATCCGGACACTCTGACCTGCTCCGCGGGCGCCGGCATCATCGGTCAAATTCTCGAAAACCAACTCAACGCAAAAGGTTACACGTTCGGACACTTTCCCTCGTCGATCTATTGCTCGACGTTGGGTGGCTGGATCGCTTGTCGTGCCGCTGGGCAGACCTCAGGACGTTACGGAAAGATCGAAGATCGGGTCCTCGGGCTGACGTTCGTCGACGGGACGGGGAAGATTTGGCGCGCGGATCAGGATGGCGACAACGCGGCGCTGTTGCCTTTGTTCATTGGAAGCGAGGGGATTTACGGCGTCGTTACGGAAGCAAAGCTGCAGCTCGATCCGGCGCCAACCGAACGCCGGTTTTCGTCGTGGTTGTTTCGCCACACCGAAGACGGGCTCGAAGCGATTCGGCAGATCTATCAAGCCGGCCTGCGCCCCGCGGTCGCGCGTCTATATGATCCGTTTGACTCGATGATCTCCCGCAGCTTCAAGAGCAAAGACAAAGGGGAAACACGCGACCCGTCCGATACGAGCACGGGGCCAGGAGTCGGATTGCGGTCACTGGTTCGACTGATCCGCCGCCCGAGCGCGATCAACCGCCTGATCGATATCGCGGATCCCGCCATGGGAGGCGCGAAGCTCGTACTGGTATGGGAAGACGACCCCGAGATCGGACGCGCGGAGCACGCCGAAGCCCAACGCATCTGCAGTGGCTTTCGCGCTCACGACACGGGCGAGGATCCGGCGCGCCATTGGCTCGCGCACCGGCACTCGATTAGCTACCGGCAGTCGGCCTTCTTCGCCGCTGGCGCATTCATAGACACCATGGAAGTGGCCGCGACCTGGTCTCGAATGTGGCCGATGTACGAAGCCGTTCGCAAGGCGCTTGCTCCGCACGTATTCGTGATGGCGCATTTCAGTCACGCGTATCCAGAAGGCGCGTCGATCTACTTCACGTTTGCCGGAGCGGCGTCTGATGATTCAGCGGCGCTTGAACGCTATGACGAAACTTGGCGTTCAGCGCTCCGCGCGGCGGTCGATGTCGGTGGAACGCTGAGCCACCACCACGGGGTCGGACGGTCGAAGGCACCGATGATGCGGCGGGAGCAAGGAGTCGCCGTCGAGGTAGTGAGAAGCATCAAGCGCTCACTCGACCCTCAGGGTATTTTGAATCCAGGGTCGTTGATCCCGATCCGAGGAGGGGACGGTGTTTAATTTTCTCGAAGAGGTGCAGCTCAGCCTTCCGGGCACCCTCGACAAGAGCGGTATGCAGCCGACGATCAGCCCGGCTTCGACGCGCGCCGTCATCCACTTGTTGCAGCTGGCCAACGAGATCGGCACCTCCCTGCAAGTCCCCGGCGGGGAGGAGCATCCCGACCGGCCGGCGCTCATCATGAATCGACTCGATGCGATCATCTCCGTCGACGACGTGTCGAGGATCATCCATGTCCAAGCGGGCATCACGCTCGGCACGGTCGAGGAGAAGGCGAACGGTAACGGTTGGACGTTGGGCGTGCCCACAGAGCTTCACGGTGAACAGGTTGGAGCCTGGCTCGCGCGTGGCGGCCTTGGCCGAGCCGATAAGGCGAACGATCCTGTCGTGCAAAGCGTCGCTGGCCTCGAGATGGTACTCCCCTCGGGAGCTGAGCTGTCGATTCGACCGGCGCCTCGCCGGGCGGTAGGGCCGGACTTGATCCACGCGGTCATCGGTGCACGCGGGCGCCTCGGCATCATCGTAGGAGCGCATCTCGTTGCCCAAGCCAAGCTCGCCGAATCGCTGTTTGCATTCTCATTCCCCGACTCCCGAGCTGCCAGCCGGGCGCTCACGTGGATACGCGGACACGGGGTGCGCCCGCTTCGGACAGCCACCCGTGGAAACGAGCTTCAGCTCGTCCTCCAAGTCGAGGGCCCACGCTACCAAGCCGCTACGAAGGTGATGAGGCGCGTCGTCGCGGAAAACGGGGGGACGGAGATCACGAATCACCGGGAGATCGGCGTCTCTCAGACGCCATTGCCGGCGAGCGAGAACGTTTTCGACCGGCTTGCCATGGAGCTAGATCCCAACGGCATCCTCCAACCGTGAGCGGTGTCAGTGCGAGTGTCAGCGTCAGCGCCAGCGCCGGCGCCAGCGCCAGCGCCAGTGCCAGTGCCAGTGTCAGTGCCAGCGTCAGTGCCGGCGCGAGTGCCCTCCCCTCCCCTTCACTTCACGGTGCGAGCCGCCAAAAACTCTCCAAGTCATCCACCGCTTCGCGCTTGTCACCATCGTACTGGATCATTCGACGCGCCTCGAGAGTGTCGACCAGTTGCTCGCTCTCGAGTTCCGAACACTGAAGGATTTGGACGAGCGCTGCTCGCAGCTCGGTCTTTCCACGGACATAGCCTGCGGGCGGCACTTCGCCGAAATGCTGTTGAAGCTGGCGCCGCAACTCATTCAGGTCTATTTCTTCCGGGACAAGCGTAGACACAGGGTGATTATACCTTTGGAACCAGTTTCGCGAAACCGCTTTGGCTGAGCTCACGTGGACCACGGCATCGTCAATGGGATCGTCACTCTCGTCGCCCTCGGCGCAGTCGCGCAATGGGTCGCTTGGCGTTGGCGGATTCCCTCCATTCTCGTTCTCCTGACTCTCGGCTTCCTAGCCGGACCCGTCACGGGCCTTTTTAGGCCGGAAGAGGTACTCGGTGATCTGACTTTCCCGTTTGTCTCGCTGGCAGCTGCGGTGGTCCTCTTCGAAGGCGGCCTGTCGGCGAGCCTGGATGAAATCAGAGGCGTCGCCAAGCCCGTGCGGCGCCTCATCATCATTGGGATACCCGTGACCTGGTCAGCACTTTCGGCCGCGGCGTTCTACTTGTTGAACCTCAAGATCGAGGTCGCGCTTCTGCTCGGTGCGATTCTCGTCGTCACGGGACCGACCGTCATCGGACCACTGCTTCGTCACGCACGGCCAAAAGCCCGCGTAGCGTCGATTCTCAAGCTCGAAGGCATCCTCAACGACCCGATCGGAGCCATCCTTGCCGTTCTCGTTTTCCAAGGAATCAAGGCAGAAGAGGTCGACCGAGCCTTCTCTGTAGTGTCTTTAGGCATTTTCAAGGCAGCCGTTCTCAGCGTGGCAGTGGGCCTATTGGCGGCGTTTCTGTTCGTCAAGCTACGAGAACGAGACCTCCTCCCCGAGTTTCTTCACAATGCCGTGGTTCTGCCGGCTGCCCTTGCTGCGTACGCGGTCGCCAACCAAATTCAGGCCGAGTCTGGCCTCCTGGCGGTGACGGTCATGGGCGTCGCGCTCGCTTCCCAGAAGCGCGTGAGCATCGAACAAAGCGTGGAATTCACAGAACACGCGCGAGTTCTCCTCATTTCCGCGCTCTTCATCCTGCTCACTGCGAGAATGGAGCTGAGTGACTTCACGGGCTTATCTTCGGGAGCACTTTTGTTCGTTGCATTCGCAATCCTCATCGCGCGGCCGTTGTCCGTCTGGCTTTCGACCATCCGATCTGGTTTGCCACTCAAGGATCGCATCCTGGTCAGTGCCGTTGCTCCTCGAGGCGTCGTGGCCGCTGCCGTATCCTCGGTTTTTGCGCTCGAGTTGGTAGAGTCAGGGTATGAAGAAGCGACGGCGATCATGCCCGTCACGTTTCTGGTGATCGCGGTCACGGTTCTCGTCTACGGGCTCGGCGCGTCCCCGCTCGTCCGGCGTCTTGGGCTCGGTCAAGACAGCGTGCAGGGAATCTTGATACTGGGCGCCGATCGGTTCGCCCGCCTTCTTGGCCAGGCCCTGACACAAAAAGGGTTCCGGACGATCGTGGTGGATTCCGACAGGGCCAAGGTAGAGAGCGCCCGTGCGATGGGTATCGAGGCTGAACGAGGTAGCATCTTGCATCGCCCGCTGCTCAGACGACTCGACCTCGACGGAGTGGGTCGCTTCTTGGCGCTGACGCCGAATGACGAGTTGAACACGCTCGCGGCTCGCCACTTCGCAAAGATGTTTGGTGAATCCAACGTCTATCAGCTCGAGCCGAGCCCTGAACCCGGACGCTCGCCAGAAGAATACCCGACGGAGCTTCTCTCAAACACGTTCGCTCTCGGAGCGAGTCACGACACCTTAGCCAGTCTGACGAAGTCCGGTGCAGCGATCACAACGATTGCGATCGAGGAGAGCCTTTCCCTCGAGGAGTTCCACGAGCGGCTTGGGGTCGACGCGATTCCGCTCGTCGAGATCGACGAGAACGGGAATATGTCTTTTGCCCGCGAGGATCAGCCCATTCGAGGTCCTGGTGAGCTGCTTTGTCTCCCACCTTGAGATTGCCGGCGGTTAGCTTTCGCCCTGCTGCTTCATCAGCTCGGCCTGATGGTGGCTGCGCAAGGCGGTCAGCATATCTCCGATGTCGCCCTCCATCATCCGGTCGAGGTTGTGAAGGGTCAGCTGAATGCGATGGTCGGTCACGCGGTTCTGCGGGAAGTTGTAGGTGCGGATCTTTTCCGAGCGTTCGCCCGTTCCGACCATGCTTCTCCGCTCCGAGCTGATCGCGCTGGCTTGGGCCTCGCGTTCGAGGTCGAGGAGCTTGGCCGATAGGATCTGCATTGCCTTGGCCTTGTTCTGATGTTGCGAACGCTGCTGCTCTGAACGGACCATGATGCCAGACGGCAAGTGTTTGATCTGGACGGCGGACATCGTCCGGTTGACGTGCTGACCTCCAGGACCGCCGGCCGCTGTCGTAGAGATTTCGAGATCGTTCGGGTCGATCTTGACTTCGTCGATGTCGTCGACTTCCGGCATGACCGCCACTGTCGCGGTCGACGTGTGAATACGACCCTGAGATTCGGTAGTCGGAATCCGCTGGACACGGTGAACCCCGCCTTCGAAACGAAGCTTCGAATAAACATTGTCGCCAGAGACCTCGGCGATGATCTCCTTGATGCCTCCTGCCGACGCCTCGCTAGTCGAAGACACCTCGACTTTCCAGCCTTGGGTTTCTGCGTAGCGCGAGTACATGCGAAAGAGATCCGCGGCAAAGAGCGCTGCCTCTTCCCCCCCCGTGCCGCTTCGAATCTCGAGGATCGTGTTGCGCTCGTCGTTTGGGTCCTTCGGAAGCAGCAACACGTTGATTCTCGCCTCGAGCTCTTCGCGTTCTCTTTCGAGGCCCGGGATCTCGTCTTCGGCGAGCTCGCGAAGATCGGAATCGGACAGCGCCTCCTTGTGTCCCGCAATATCCGCGCCGACCTGACAGTAGCGCGTCCACACCTCGACTACTTCTTGCAGGTCCGCACGCTCCTTGTTGAGCTGCGTATATCTCCTCGCATCGGAGACGACATTCGGCTGGCAAAGGAGCTCTTCGATCTCGCGATAGCGAGCCGTCAGCGACTCGAGCTTGTCTTCGGGGAGCATCGTTTAGGCCGCGCGGGACGCACTGAGCGAGCCGTCCCCGCTCAATACTTCCCTGAAGCGGTCGAAACTCGCAAAAACAATGGGGTCGTTTCCGCTTGGCGCCGCGTCTTGGATGCGATCTCGCCATGCGGCCGCCTCCATCGCGGCGATCGCGATTTCGACTTGATCGTCCTCCGGCTCGCGGGTCGTGATCTTCTGAAACAAGAAGCCCGGAAAGAGAAACACGCGCCTCCAGCCCGCAGTGCAGAAGCGTGCGCTCAATCGTTGAAGCTCGTAGGAAATCGCCGCAATGAGCGGAAGAAGGGCGATGCGTATCGCTAGGAGCGCCACCTGACCGAGCCACCCCTCCACATCTGGCATCAAGAGAGGAGCTGCAAGCGAACCGAGGATGATCGAAACGACGATCACCACGACCAGGAAGGTAGTGCCGCACCGTGGGTGAAGCGTGCTCTGCATCTGCACGTTCTGTACGGTGAGCGGAAGTTTCTTCTCGTACGCGTGAATGGTTTTGTGCTCGGCGCCATGGTACTGAAAAAGCCTTCGCACATCGGGGATTTGGCTGATCGCGAAGAGATAGCCCACGAAGACCAAGAGCTTGAAGCCGCCGATCAAGACGTGGAAACCGGTGTCGGTGAGGCCGAGATCCCATCCTGCGCCCTTGGCGGTCCAGCTCGCCAGGGCCTGTGGAAGCGCAATGAACAGCCCAAGCGCGAGCAGCGTCGAAATCGCCACCGCCATTTTCCCCGAGTCCCCCTCTTCGGCGAGCTCTTGTTCGGTCATCTGCTGCTCAGCGGAGAACTGAAGCGCCGAAAAACCCATGGTCAACGACTCGACCAGCATCGCAACGCCCCGAAATCCGGGAAGTTTCCAAAGCTTCTTCGACCACTTGGAACGATACGGGCCTTCGCGAACTGCAATCGCGCCATCGGGTCGGCGCACCGCGACGGTCAGGCATGCCGGCGCGCGCATCATCACGCCTTCGATGACTGCCTGTCCACCGATGTAGGGCTGGGCCATGGTGGCCATTATGAAGCCCTTGTGGGGCACGGCCGCCTAGTTGTCAGCGGAGGCGTCCGGCGTCGCCTCGGCCTTCTTGCCCTTGCCGGCCTTTCCGTACTTCCTGCGGAAACGCTCGACTCGACCCGCCGTGTCCACCAGCTTCTGCTTGCCCGTGTAGAACGGGTGGCAAGCCGAGCAGATATCCACCTGTTCGATGTGCTTCGTCGAGCGGGTCTCGAACGAGTTCCCGCAGGCGCAGTGCACCGTGATGACGTTGTATTCAGGATGAATGTCCGGTTTCATGCTCTTGTGCTCCCTCGCCGAGAGAGGCCGCGGTATGTAGCCTAGGAGGCCAGAATGAGCAAATCATCGGGCCAGCGCGCATTAAGCGCAACCGTCGCATCAGAATTACCTCCTAATATCAACTAGATCGCGACTGCACTCGGCTCGGGTTGACCGATGTTTGCCAGCACCGACCAGGTTCGTATCGACTCAACGATCCGAGACGCCGCGCAAGACACGGGAACTTAGCGGGAAGCGGCACGCCAAGTTAGGTTTCGCTCGATGCCTAGAATCTTCATTACGTTACTGACGGCAGCTTCGCTCGGCCTTGTTGGATGCTCCCCCAGAACCCCACAGGCGCAGCCAACGGTCGAACTCGAATCCCCCCCGGTCGCTCCCCCCGCAAAGGCCGACGTGGCACCGAAGCTCGTCGTGCTGATCATCGTGGATCAACTCGCCAGTTGGGTGTTGGACGCATATCTGCCAATCCTTCCGTCGAATAGCACGCTGCGTCGTGCTTATGAAAACGGCGCATACCACTCAACCTCCTTCCCCTTCGCCACGACACAGACGGCACCGGGCCACGCCTCGCTTACGACAGGCGTCACGCCCGCGGTGCACGGTATCATCGGGAACGCGATCTTCGACCCAGAGCATGGAACGCTGATGACAGTCGACGATCGCAAGCACGCGGTGATCGGAAATCCCCGGCGGTTCGTCAGTCCTACCAGCTTGCAAGCGCCGACAGTCGCCGACGTCCTCCATCAACACAGCGGTGGAGAGGCGCGGATCGTGGGTATTTCGATGAAGGGCCGTTCGGCGGTTCTCGCTGTCGGCCAAAGACCCGATGCAGCGGTGTTCTACGACTCGAAAGCACGAGCCATGACTACATCGACGTTCTACGCGCCAAACGGCCGACTGCCGGCCTGGTTGCGGGCTTTCGTCGAAGCCAATCCGGTCGAGCCCCTGCTTCAAGTCTGGGAGCCCGAGAACCCGACTTGGCTCGAAGCGAACTTTGGGCCCGACGCATGGCTCGGTGAACTGTACCCAAGCTTTCCCCATGACCCGTGGACGACAACCGATCCTTGGTCTGCGTTCACATTCATACCCGAGTCGACCGAATACCTCATGGCCGCAGCTTTCGCCGCCGTTAAGGCCGAAGACATGGGCATGGACGACGTGCCCGATCTTCTCGTGCTCAGCATCTCGGCAACCGACGTCGTTGGGCATATTTGGGGACCCAGGTCCTGGGAGTACGCAGACAATCTACTTCGAACTGATCGAGCGATGGGGCGACTCGTGAGGATATTGGAAGCGCGAGGTCCGGTGGCATTCGTCATGACCGCGGATCACGGAATCGCCCCCATGCCCGAGCGCGTGCTCGCCGATGGAGGCAAGGCGGGGCGGATCAGGAATCCGGAGGTGACGGGGCATGCGGAACGCGCCGCCGATTCGGCGCTTGGTGAAGGAGATTGGATCGCTGCCTACGTTCCTCCTTTGATCACGTACACCCAGGCAGGTAAACAACGCCACAAAGAGCTCGACAAGGCTCTCATCAAAGCGATGCCGATGCTCGAGGGCGTCAAAGCGGTCTACAATGCGCATGCCGGCGCAAAGCTACGGGCGAGCAACCGCGCCATGGAACGACTCGTGGGCGCATCGATTCCAAAGAACCCCTCAGGAGACCTGTATTTGGTTACGAGAGAGGGCTGGTTCGATGCCCTCGCCGAGAATGGGGGAACCAATCACGGCTCGCCGTGGCCGTACGACCGCCAGATTCCGGTCCTGATGTGGGGCGCAGGAATCGAGCGCCGAACGAGCAAGAAGATGCGCAGCGTGCTCCACGTCGCCGCGACCCTCAGCCGCTTGCTCGACATTCCTCCGCCGGCGCTAGCGCCCCCGGAACCACTTCCAGGTGTCATGCGCCTCCACGATTGAGTATGCTCCCCGGATGAAACTCGTCGTTGCGCTTGGGAAAGTGATCGCCCTGACCGGTTGGGCTTGGGGATTCCTGTCGTTGCTGACCCCTACGATGGTGCCCGCACCTGAGATCGGTCGCATGCTCCTTCTTGGTCTGGTCGCGGTTCACGTTGCTGAAACCATTGCATTCGCCAAGAGCGTCGCTGCGCAAAGCGGTGAGTCGGTTGCGTGGCACGCTCGGCAGATCATGATTTTCGGCTACTTTCACGTCATGGGCGTACGCTACAATCGCTGAACCATGGGTCAGAAACGAATCCACCTGGTAGTCCGGGGCCGCGTGCAGGGTGTGTACTTCCGTGCAACTGCACAGCGTGAGGCACGGCAACACGGGCTGAGCGGCTGGGTGAAAAATCGCTCCGACGGCTCGGTGGAGATCGTCGCCGAAGGGGAAGAGGATGACGTAAAAGACTTCCTCGCGTGGTCGCAGAAGGGCCCATCGACAGCGCGTGTCGATGACGTCAATGTGCGCTGGCGGAGCTACACCGGCGAGTACACCGACTTTCGGATCACTCGCTAAGGACTAGTCGTCGTGGTGGCTCACTTTGGCCCGCGACCTCTTCCTCTGGCTCCTTTGTCGCTTGTCTTCGAGGCGGCGCCGTTTCGCCGCGCGCGTGGGCTTGGTGGCAACCCGGCGCTTGGGGGTCGGGAGCGCCTTGACGATCAAGCGTCTGAGCCCGTCGCGAGCCCGCGCAAGATTCTGCCGCTGCGAACGCTCTGCTTGAGCGGTCACGAGCACTCCGCCCTCCGCGTCCAAGCGTCGGCCAGCAAGCCTTCGCAATCGGCTCTTCTGGGATCTGCTCAGGGCATCCGTTCCGCGAAGATCGAAACGGAGGGTCACTTTGGTTGCAACCTTGTTGACGTTCTGTCCGCCCGGCCCCGAGGAACGGCTCGCACTCCAGGATAAGTCGGACCCAGGAATCGTCACGCGCTCATCGATGACGAGGTCCTTGTTGTCTCGCGCAGTGGCCATGAGACGAGGGTAACGTCAACCGTTCGGCCTAAACAACACACCCCTCAGGCGCTGGTGCTGCTAGGACAAGAATTCGATCAGTGACATCGGGGCGTTGTCGCCACGACGGTGGTTGACCTTGATGACGCGGGTGTAGCCGCCCCCCTTGTCGTTCTTTGCGCGGTCGAGGTAGCGCGGGGCGATGTCGGTAAAAAGCTTGTGGATCAAGTCCACTTCCTCGACCGTGCCGTCCGGATTGGTCTTCGCGAGCTGCTTTGGAAGGAAGCGGGCGACCTGCCTGCGAGCGTGGAGGCGTCGAGCGAGGATGCGCTGACGCTCGTCCTCGTCTTTGAGCTTCGCCACGTCGACCGTGAGGTCATCCCCGAGCCGAACGGCCTTCGTCACCAGCCGGTCAGCGATGCGCCGGAGCTCTTTCGCCTTTGCATCGGTCGTCTTGATCTGTCCGTGCAAGACGAGATTGCCCGCCATGTTCCGAAACATGGCACGCCGATGGCTCGTGTTGCGTCCGAACTTTCTGCCTGCCTTCTGATGCCTCATGACGACCTATCCGCGACCATCGCTACTGGCTGGCCTGCTGGGTTCTCCAGCGCTCGAGCATCTGCGACCAGTTGTCGATCTGCATACCGAGCGAGAGCCCCATATCAGCCAAGATTTCCTTGATTTCCTTGAGCGACTTGCGCCCGAAGTTTTTCGTCTTGAGCATTTCGCCTTCGCTCTTCTGCACGAGCTCGCCGATCAGCTTGATGTTGGCGTTCTGCAAGCAGTTCGCAGAGCGAACCGAGAGCTCCAGCTCGTCCACCGAGCGGAACAGGTTCTCGTTGAGCGGCTCCTCGCTGCTCTCCTCTTCGACCGGCTCGTCGTGCTCTTCGAAGTTGATGAAGATCGTGAGTTGGTCCTTTAGGATTTTCGCGGCGTATGCGACTGCGTCGGCCGGCTTCACCGCTCCGTTGGTCCAGACCTCGAGGGTGAGCTTGTCGTAGTCGGTGATCTGACCGACACGAGCATTGGTCACGGCGTAGTTGACCTTGCGAATCGGTGAGAAAAGCGAATCGATTGCGATCGTGCCGATCGGAATTCCGGCCGTCTTGTTGCGATCCGCGGGCACGTAGCCGTGGCCCACGTTCATGGTGAGCTCGGCGGCAAAGCGGCCACCCTTGGATAAGGTGCAGATCTTGTGGTCCGGATTGAGAATCTCGATCTGATCGCTGACCTGGATGTCGCCGGCGGTCACCATACCGGGCCCTTCCTTCTCGATCCGTAAGCTCTGGGTCCGCGCTGTGTGGGATCGGACGACGACTTCCTTGAAGTTCAGAACCATCTCCGTGACGTCCTCGACAACGTCGGGAACCGACGTGAACTCGTGAAGCGCACCGTCGATCTTCACGGCTGTAATCGCGGCACCCTGAAGCGAGGACAGAAGCACCCGGCGAAGCGAGTTACCGAGCGTGATGCCGAAGCCGCGCTCGAGCGGCTCGACTACGAACTTACCATAAGTATCACTCAAGCTTTCGTGGTCGACCGGGACATTCCTCGGCCGGATGAGTTCTCGCCAGTTACGTGCAACCAGATTTGGGCTCGTCATTCGTTGCCTCCGCAGCTCTTAAACGCGCCGCCGCTTGGGAGGGCGGCAGCCATTGTGTGGGATCGGGGTCACGTCGCGCAGCAGGGTGACCCGCATGCCGACGTTCTGAAATGCGCGCAGTGCCGATTCACGGCCTGAGCCAGGACCTCTGACGAAGATCGCAACGGTCTTCATACCCGCGTCTTGCGCCTTGCGAGCTGCGTCCTCGGCCGCGAGCTGAGCGGCGAAGGGCGTGCTCTTCCGCGAGCCTTTGAAGCCCCGCGCACCGGCGGACGACCACGAGACCACCTCACCTTGAAGGTCCGTGATGGTCACGATCGTGTTGTTGAAGGTGGACTGGATGTGCGCAATACCGCTAGTCACGACCTTCTTCGTCTTACGCTTCTTACCTTTGGTGGTTTTCGCTTTCGCCATTCTAAGTTCGCTTCCTGGCCATGGCGCCGCGCTTCGGACCTTTACGGGTGCGGGCATTCGTGTGGGTGCGCTGGCCGCGGCACGGTAGGCCACGCCGATGACGGAGGCCACGGTAGCAACCAAGGTCCATCAGCCGCTTGATGTGCATGTTGACCTCGCGACGAAGGTCGCCTTCGACCTTGTAGTTCTGGTCGATGCATTCGCGGATCGCCTTGATGTCGTTCTCGTCGAGGTCGTCCGCGCGCTTGCTCTCCGAAATCCCAGTCTTTTCGCAAATCTGCTTCGCGTGATGCGGGCCGATCCCGTAGATGTACTGCAGCGCAATCACCGTGTGTTTTCGACCTGGAAGGTCGACGCCTGCGATACGTGCCATGCTCGTTATCCTTGCCGTTGCTTGTGACGGGGGTTTTCACACAAGACGCGCACGACGCCCTTTCGGCGCACGATCTTGCATTTCTCGCAAATCTTTCTGACGCTTGGTCGAACCTTCATGTCAGCCTCTCTTTGATTCGTCCTCTCGTCGGGTCATAAGGGGATAACTCGATCAACACGCCGTCTCCGGGTATCAGCTTCACCGTGACCTGTCTGGCTTTTGAGGCTAGCGATGCGGTGATTTCCACACCGTCCTCGAGCCTCACTCGGTAGAGCGCCCTAGGTAGCACCGCTTCGATGACACCTCGGGTCATGTTGGCTCCAGTCATTCCTTCAGCTACTCAACCCCAATCGCTTCCTTAATACGTTCTGTGATTTCTTCTAAAGAACCGACACCTCGAACAGCCTTCACGACGCCCTTGGCTTCGTAATGGGCCAGCACCGGCTCGGTCTTGGCTTTGTATTCCTCGTAGCGCTTCCGCACGACCTCCTCGGTGTCGTCCGATCGCTGCACAATTTTGGTCCCACCACAGGAGATGCACTCCCCGTTTTCGGGCGGCGGAGTATAGCGGACGTGGTAAGTCTGTCCACACTCGAGGCAGACCCGTCGGCCGGTGACACGCCCGACGATGGCCTCGAGGGGAACCTCGAGTGAAACCACTCGGTCGATCCGTCGGCCGAGCTTCGCGAGGAGCTGATCGAGGGCTTCTGCCTGAGCGACCGTACGCGGGTAACCGTCGAAGATCGCACCGTTTTTCGCATCTTCCTGCGTTAGACGCTTCTCGATGAGATCAAGGACGAGGCCGTCAGGCACCAACTTTCCAGCGGACATGTACTCGTCGAACTTCCGGCCGAGCTCCGAGCCCGACTTGCGCTCGGCCCGCATCATGTCGCCGGTCGAGATCTGCGGGATGCCGAGAAGCTCGATCAAGAACTTGGCCTGGGTGCCCTTACCTGCGCCGGGCGGTCCAAAGAGGAGCAGATCCGTCATGCGTTCCTCGCTCGAATGCGGGAGCCTTTGGTCCCGGTGAGGCCCTCGTAGTGGCGCGTGATCAAATGGCTCTCGACCTGCTGAGCGAAGTCGAGGGCCACGCCGACCACGATCATCAACGAAGTACCCCCGAGATAAAAAGGCACGTTCCATCGCGCCTGAAGGAGTGTCGGCACGGTGACGACCGCGGCTACGTAGAGGGCACCGCCGACCGTGATTCTGGTGAGAACCGCATCGATGTATTCCGCAGTGGCCTTACCTGGGCGAACACCCGGGATGAAGGCACTTTGCTTCTTGAGGTTTTCGGCGACGTCGACGGGTTGAAAAGTAATCGCCGTATAGAAGAAGCAGAAGAAGATCGTCATCACTGCAAAGACGACGATGTAGACCCAACCGCCAGGAACCAGGTTGTTACTGATCCAACGCATCGCATCCGAAAGGAACGGGATGTTGGTGCCGGCCAGAGTGACCGGGAACATCATCAACGACGACGTGAAAATCGGCGGAATGACGCCGGCCATGTTGACGCGAAGAGGCAAGTGGGATTGCTGGCCGCCATACATCTTTCGCCCGATCATCCGTTTCGCGTAAGTGATCGGCAGCCGCCGCTGAGCACGCTCGAAAAAGACGATGAACGCGGTGGTTCCAAGAGCGATCACGATGAGTAACATCAGGTCGATCGGCTGAAGCTCGCCGAGCTTGAATTGCTCTAGGGTCATGAAGAGCGCATCAGGAAGATTCGCGACGATACCTGCGAATATGATCAACGAGATACCGTTGCCGAGGCCACGCTCGGTGATCTGCTCACCGAGCCACATCAAGAACGATGTGCCGGTCGTCAGCGCCAACACCGTCATGAAACGGAAGCTCCAACCGGGATTGGCGACGATATCGCCGGCAGTCGAGCTCTCGTTCCAGCCCTCCCACAACATGGCTAGACCGAAGCTTTGAAAGATGCTCAGACCCACTGTGCCATAGCGCGTGTATTGATTGATCTTCCGCTGCCCGGCTTCGCCCTCCTTTCGGAGCTCCATGAGCGTAGGCACGACAACCGTCATCAACGACAAGATGATGCTCGCCGAGACGTACGGCATGATGTTGAGCGCGAAAATTGACGCCTGCTCGAGCGCACCACCCGAGAACAAGTTGAACAAGCTCAAGAACCCGCCCGATTGACCGGCCACGTACTTACGCATGGCCGCACGGTCGACGCCCGGGGTCGTGACGAAAATCCCGATCCGGTAGACAGCCAGCATGCCCAACGTGAAGAGGATTCGGCGACGGAGCTCGGGGATACGGAAGATGTTTGCGATGGTGCTCATGGATCCGTTACAGGGTTAGGAGCCGCCCTTTTGAACTAGCTCGACGGAGCCGCCGGCCTTTTCGATTTTTGCAGCCGCACTTGCGCTGGCCGCATGGACTTTGACGGTCAGCGCTTTGTCCAGCTCTCCATCGCCTAGAACCTTGATGGCGTACACTTTGCGCTTGATGAGGCCTGCCTTTCGAAGCGCCGCTTCGTCCACCGTCGCACCGCTGTCGAAACGCGCGAGGTCCTTCACGTTGATGGTCCCCACCTTCTTGGTGAAAGGATTGGTGAACCCACGCTTGGGGATGCGTCGGTAGAGTGGAATCTGGCCGCCCTCGAAGCCAAGCTTGCTGAAGTTGCCGGGATGCCTAGCTTTTTGGCCCTTCTGCCCGTGCCCTGCGGTCTTGCCTAGACCGGAGCCTGGCCCGCGGCCTTTGCGCCTCTTGCCGCGAACCGAACCTTCGGCCGGCCGGAGCCGCGAGAGAATGGGCGTTTCGTCTTGGTCACTCATTGACTTCCTCAACTTTGACGAGGTGCAGCACCTTCTTGATCATCCCGCGAAACGAGGGCGTGTTGTCGACCACGACCTCGCTGTGCGGTCCGCGGAGACCGAGGCCTTTCAAGACTCGCCGATGCCGGTCGATCCGACCGATGCCGCTTCGAACTTGGGTGACTTTGAGTTTGGTCGCGGTCATGACTCTTTCTCCTACGACGCGCTGGCCTCCGTAGAAGCTTCAGGCTCAGCTGGCCGCTCAGACTTGGGGCCGTGCTTGAACTGCTGGATGTCGCCTGCACGTCGGCCGCGCCTCCGAGACACGTCCGCAGGGGACTCGAGCTCTCGAAGCGCAGCGACCGTTGCGTTCACGACGTTGTGTGGGTTCGTGGTGCCGAGGATTTTGGCGAGGACGTCCTTGACGCCAGCCGCCTCGAGAACGGGGCGCATCGCACCGCCCGCAATGACACCCGTACCTTCGGAGGCAGGGCGCAAGATGATACGTCCGGCGCCTGCATGGCCTACGACCCGATGGGGGATCGTACGACCGGTTAGGGGCACTCGGAATAGATTCTTCTTTGCACTGTCGGTGCCCTTGCGGATCGCTTCAGGAACCTCATTCGCCTTGCCCATGCCAACGCCGACATGGCCGTTACTATCACCTACGACAACCAGGGCGCTGAAGCTGAACCGCCGGCCACCCTTCACAACCTTTGCGACACGGTTGATGAAGATAACCCGATCGGTCAAATCGTCGAGCGACGCTGGATCAATGATTTCGTCTTTGTATGCCATTTGATCCTCAGAACTTTAGGCCTGCTTCGCGTGCCGACTCGGCCAACGCACGAACACGCCCGTGATATTGATACCCGCTGCGGTCGAAGACGACCTGTCCGACCCCTTTGTCGATGCACGCCTTGGCAACGAGGGCGCCCACTGATTTCGCGGAAGCGACTTTGCTTTCGCCCGTGCTCCCTGAGACGCTGGACGCGGACGCGATGGTGCGACCGCCCACGTCATCGATGACCTGGGCATAGATGTGTTTCGCGCTTCGAAACACAGTTAGACGCGGACGCTCGGAAGTGCCTTGCACCTTCTTGCGAATCCGTAGTTTGCGCCGTGCGCGTCCTATGACTTTTCGCCGCATGATCAGACTCCGGCCTTTCCGGCCTTTCCGGCCTTCTCTTTGATGTGTTCACCGGTGTAACGAACCCCCTTGCCGTTGTACGGTTCGGGCGGCCGAACCTGCCGAATGCGGGCTGCAATTCGGCCTACGAGCTGCTTGTCAGGCGACTCGAGATGAACGCGGGGGAACTTGGTGCCGGCTTCGTCGATCGTCTCGATCTTTACGGTAACCGCTTTCGGAATGTCGAGCAGTGGCTGGTGCGAGAGACCGACGGTCATCTTGAGTTGGCCGTTCTTGAACTCGGCACGGTAACCGACGCCTCGGAAGTCGAGGGATCGCTGGTAGCCGGTCGCAACTCCTTCGACCATGTTGTTGAGAATGGCACGCGTGAGACCCTGGTATTGAAGGCCCAGCTTGCCAGCTGCAGGAGCGGGACGCACCGTGACCTTCCCTTCTTGCTGCTCGACCACCACCTCGGCGGGAACGGTATGCTTGAGCTCGCCTTTTGGCCCCTTCGCGGTTACCTCCCTGCCACTGATCGTGACTTCGACGCCCTCCGTGAGCTGGACGGGCTTCTTTCCGTTTCGGGACTGCTTTCCTGTATGCGTTTCGGTCATCACCAAACCTCGCACAACACCTCGCCGCCCACCCGCTTATCGCGCGCGTCGCGGTCCGTCATGATCCCTGCTGATGTCGACAAAATCGCAACGCCCATACCGTTCTGAACTCGCGGGATGTCCTTGTGGCCGACGTAAAAACGCCGGCCTGGACGACTCGCCCGGCGCATGCCAACGAAAGCACTCTGGCGATCCCGGCCGTACTTGAGAACGATCGTGAGGCTCTTGTGCGCGCTGTTGTCGACGCTGTAATCGTCAATGAAGCCTTCCTGCTTCAAAATCTCCGCCAGCTGCTGCTTGAGATTCGAAGAGGGAATGCTCGTTTGCTGGTGTTGCGCCTGAGCGGCATTTCGGATGCGCGTAAGCATGTCAGCGATTGGATCGGTCATCATGACTGCACCTCCTACCAGCTCGACTTCGTGACTCCAGGGATATCCCCAGAGAGCGCGTATTTACGGAGACAGATGCGGCACATCTCGAACTTGCGGTAGTAACCCCGCGGTCGCCCGCAGACTTTGCAACGGTTCCGTTGTCGCACCGAGAACTTCGGTGTCTTTTCCATTTTGGCAAATGCTCGCCTGCTAGCCATCTGCTTCCTCAGTTCCTAAACGGCATGCCGAGCGATCGAAGCAAGGCACGTCCCTGGTCGTCGTTTTTCGCCGTGGTCACAAAGGTCACGTTCATGCCTTTGATACGGTCGATTTTGTCGTAGTTGATCTCTGGAAAGATGATCTGTTCTTTGATGCCGAGCGTGTAGTTGCCACGGCCATCGAACGCTTTGGGGCTAGTTCCCTTGAAGTCGCGCGTGCGCGGAAGCGCGAGCGACACCAGACGATCCAAGAAGTCGTACATCTGGTCGCCGCGTAGGGTTACCATGACGCCGATCGGCATCCCCTCGCGCAATTTGAAAGTAGCAATCGACTTCTTGGCACGCGTCACGATCGGCTTTCGACCTGTGATCGCGGTCAGCTCTTCGGTGGCCGACTCGATAACTTTCGCATTTTGCACCGCTTCGCCGAGGCCCATGTTGACGACGATTCGATCGAGCTTTGGAACCTGCATCACATTTTTGAAACCGAAATCCTTCATCAGCTGAGGGACGACCTCGTCCTTGTATTTGGTCTTGAGTCTGGCTGCGTATTCACTCATGACAATACTCCAAGCCTCAATCCAGGACCGAGCCGCTCTTGACGGCTACGCGGACGCGCTTGTCCGCGTCTTTCTTGTCGGCTTCGATGCGAATGCGGGTGGGTTCATCGGTTTTTGGGTCGACGAGCATGACGTTGGACGCGTGAATCGGCATTTCTTTTTCGACGATACCCGCCTCGCGGAACTTCCTGGGGCTTTGGTGCCGCTTCACGCGGTTGACGCCCTCGACGAGCAGCAAGTCGGCGCGCACCACCTGAAGAACACGGCCCTTCTCGCCTTTGTCCTTGCCCGCAATGACCTGTACCAGATCGCCTTTCTTTATGCGCGCAGTCATCACACAACCTCCGGGGCAAGCGAGACGATCTTCATGAAGCGCTTCGCTCGCAGCTCACGAGCGACGGGGCCGAAAATGCGGGTACCGATTGGCTCGTTCTCTTTGGTGATGAGCACAGCGCTGTTCGTGTCGAACTTGATGTAGGTGCCGTCCGGTCGTTGGTAACCACGCTTGGTGCGCACGACGACCGCACGAGCCACCTCGCCCTTCTTAACGCGAGCGGTCGGCAGAGCTTCCTTGATGGATACGACGATCACATCGCCCAGTCCGGCGTATCGACGGCGCGAACCACCGAGCACCTTGATGCAAGCCACTCGCTTCGCGCCGCTGTTGTCGGCCACATCCAACTGTGTTTCACTCTGAATCATGGCTATACCTCCGGCGGCCGCTCGACTAGGCGGACGACCTCCCAACGCTTCGTCTTTGAACGCGGCCTACAAGCGCGGATCTCGACGACGTCGTTCTTGCGGTACTCGTTGTTCTCGTCGTGCGCGTGGAACTTCTTCTTGTGCTTGACGTACTTCGTGTAGAAGGGGTCGCGCGCACGACGGATGACCTCTACCACGATTGTTTTTTGGGCGCGCCCGTCGGTTTGCGTTTCGTTGACGACGCGTCCGACGAGACGACGACGACGCCCACGCTCTTTGACGATTTTCGGCGTAGGTGTCCGTGCGGTAGTAGTTGGTTGGGACCTGTCACTGGCCTCTGGCGTCGATGTGGTCATGGCCCCTACTCCTTGCTCTCGGCCCCGGCCTCGGAGGCTCGGCGCTCGGTAAGAATCGTTTTCACGCGGGCGAGATCCCGGCGAAGCTTCTGAATAGAGCTCGTGTCGTCGAGTTGACTCGAATGGTTGTCGAACCTCGCCTTCCAAAGCTGGCGGCGAAGGTCTCCTTCCATGATCGAGAGCTCCTCGGTGGTGCTTTCACGGATGTCGGCGGGCTTCATAGCTCGGCCTCCCTCGACCGGAACGCCGTCTTGAGCGGCAGCTTGTGCGCGGCCAGTTTGAAGGCCTCCCGCGCGAGCTCCTCGGAAACGCCTTGGATCTCATACAACATTCGCCCCGGCTTGATCACGGCGACCCAGCCCTCGACGCCGCCCTTGCCCTTCCCCATCCGAGTTTCGAGCGGCTTCTTGGTGATCGGTTTGTCCGGGAAGATGCGAATGAAGAGCTTGCCCTGACGCTTCACCTTTCGCTGAATCGTCATGCGAGCCGCCTCGATCTGACGTTGGTCAATCCGACCGGGCTCGACGGCCTGGAGGCCGAAGTCACCGAACGAAACCTTGCTGCCACGATACGCCTTTCCGCGCATGCGGCCTTTCATCATCTTGCGGAACTTGGTTTTCTTTGGTTGCAGCATGACTGGTCCTCAGACCCGCACTCCGGGAATTACCGCACCAGGGCGTTGCGCGAGTTGCTCGCCCTTGAAGATCCAGCACTTGATCCCCACGGTCCCGGCTTTCGTATGTGCGGTGACCTCGCCGTAATCGATGTCCGCACGGAGCGTGTGGAGAGGCACACGCCCCTCGCGGTACCACTCCGTACGCGCGATCTCGGCACCACCGAGACGACCCGATGCGGTCACTCGAATTCCCTTCACACCGAATTTCATTGCAGTCGACACGGCCTTTTTCATGGCGCGACGGAAAGCGACACGGCGCTCGAGCTGAGTCGCAATGTTCTCGGCGACCAGCTGCGCGTTGGTCTCGGCCTTGCGCACTTCTTGAATGTCGAGGAATAGCTCATTGTCGGTCAGCTTCTGAAGATCGGCCTTGAGCTGCTCGACCCCTGCGCCGCGCTTTCCAATGATGATGCCGGGCCGCGAAGTGTAAATGACCACCTTGGCCTTGTTCGCCGCGCGCTCCATTTCTATCTCGGCAATGCCAGCGTGGGCGAACTTCTTTCTGATGGTGCGCTTGAGCTTCAGGTCTTCGTGAAGCCACTTCGCGTAGTTCTTGTCCTCGTACCATTTTGACTTCCACGTCTTCACGACGCCGAGGCGGAAACCATAAGGATGTACTTTTTGGCCCACGTCTAACTCTCTTCCCCGTCGCTCAGCACGACAGTGATGTGACTCATTCCTTTTAGAATGCGCGTCGCGCGGCCCTGTGCTCGAGGCCGCCACCGACGCATGTGCTGGTTCGGTGCCATGTCGACGAAAGCGGTCTTGACGAAGAGATCGTCCAAATTGATCTCCTCGTCTTTTTGCCTTGCGTTCGCGATCGCACTGCCGATGACCTTGGCCACGATCGGCGCCGCGGACTTGGTCGTGAACCGAAGCTCATTGAGCGCTTCGGCGACGTTCTTGCCGCGCACCATGTTGAGCACGACGCGTGCCTTGCGAGGCGAAATCCTTTGAAACCGTGCTTTTGCGAGCGCTTCCATGATCACTTCTTACCCGTCTGCGGGTTGATCTTGCGGCCGCCCTTCTTGTCAGAAGCGTGACCACCAAACGTTCTCGTCGGTGCGAACTCGCCGAGCTTGTGGCCGACCATGTTTTCGGTGACGAAGACGGTCACGAACTTGCGCCCGTTGTGTACGGCAAAGGTCTGCCCCACGAAGTCGGGTGTGACGGTCGAGCGGCGCGACCAAGTACGAATCATCTTCTTGTCGCCTGATTTACTCGCAGCCTCGACTTTCGCCTCGAGGTGCGGATCGATGAACGGCCCCTTTTTCACTGAACGTGCCATTACTTCTTCTTTCGCCGGCGAATGATGTATTTGTTGGTCGCCTTGTTCTTTCTGGTCTTCAAGCCCTTGGCGAGTTGGCCCCAGGGCGAGCATGGGTGACGTCCACCAGCACTGCGACCCTCGCCGCCACCCATCGGGTGGTCGACTGGATTCATGGTCGTGCCCCTATTGTGCGGACGGCGGCCAAGCCAACGCTTGCGTCCAGCCTTCCCGAGCGTGATTCGCGCGTGAAGCGAATTGCTGACCTGCCCCACGGTGGCGCGGCAGTTGAGGTGTACCATCCGGACTTCGCCAGAGGGCAAACGAATTTGGGCGTAGTCTCCATCCTTAGCCATCAGCTGGGCCGCAGTGCCTGCCGAGCGAACGAGCTGAGCGCCCTTTCCGATCTTCAGCTCAATGTTGTGAATCATCGTGCCAAGCGGCATGTGACGAAGCTGCATGGCATTGCCCGGCTTCACGTCGGCGTAGCGCGAGGAGAGGACCTGCTGGCCAACCTCGAGCCCGTCTGGCGCGAGAATGTAAGCCTTCTCGCCATCGGCGTACCAGATCAGCGCGATGCGGGCAGAGCGGTTTGGATCGTACTCGATCGCCTTCACGGTAGCGGGCACGCCAATCTTGCTTCGCTTGAAGTCGATTCGGCGGTACCGTTGCTTGTGGCCGCCACCTCGGAAGCGTGAGGTGATGCGACCTTGGTTGTTTCGGCCCGCCGTTTGCTTCTTCGGGTCGAGAAGCTTCTTCTCTGGCTTGTTGCCTCGCGTAATCATGTCGAAGTCGGGCGCTTCGTAGAAGCGGCGCGATGGCGAGGTAGGTTTGAACTTACGAATAGCCATGATCAGGCTCCCTCGAAGAAGTCGATCGTTTCGCCTTCACGGAGCGTCACGACCGCTTTTTTCCAGTTGCGGGTTTTGGCAAAGCCTCGGCCCATGCGCCGCATGTGACCGCGCATGATGAGCGTGTGCACGTCATCAACCGTCACCTTGAACAGGGTCTCGACTGCAGTCTTGATTTGCAGCTTGTTGGCGTCGAGATCGACCTCGAACGTGTACTTGTTTTCCTCCTCGCGAAGCTTGGCGCCTTTTTCGGTGAGGTAGAGGGGTCGCTTGATTACGTCTTCGACGTGCATCACTGACACCTCGCTTCCAGAGCTTCGACCGCGGTCCTGGTGAGCACGAGGTGCTCGTGACGAAGTAGATCGTAGAGATTCACGCCCTCGGGCGGCAGAACCGAGTGGTTCTGCAGATTGCGCGCACTCAGCCGGAGCTTTTCGTTTTCTTTGCCGTCGACGATGAGCGCACCACCGTCGACCTTGAGCTTGGCCAAAACGTCAGCGAGCTTCTTGGTCTTGATCTCTTTGAGCTCGAAATCTTTGACGACCAGGAGTCGGCCCTCGCGAAGCTTCAGGCTCAACGCACCCTTGAGTGCGCCAAGTCGCATCTTTCGAGGGGGCCGATACCCGAAATCACGTGGTTTGGGGCCGTGAACCGTACCGCCACCGACGAAGATCGGCGCTCGCCGGGAGCCGTGACGCGCATTGCCGGTACCCTTCTGCTTGTACATCTTGCGCTTAGTCGCCGTAACCTCGGCTCGAGTCTGAGCTGAAGCAGCGCCCTTGCGCTGGGTCGCAAGCTGCGCTTTCAGAACATCGTAGAAGAGGCTTTCATTGACCTTGGCATCAAAGACGTCGTCGGAGAGATCGATCTCCCCAACACCCTTCTTGCTCAAGTTGTAAACCTTTACCTTTGGCATGAGCTTACCGCCTTACGACTTGATCTCCACGTCGACGCCCGCCGAAAGATCGAGCTTCATGAGGGCGTCGAGCGTCTGCTGAGTAGGATCCAGGATGTCCAACAACCGCTTGTGAGTCCGAATCTCGAACTGCTCGCGCGCCTTTTTGTCGACGTGGGGCCCGCGGAGCACGGTGTACTTGTTGATGCGTGTAGGCAGCGGAATCGGACCCGCGACCCGCGCACCGGTGCGCTTCGCCGTGTCGACGATTTCTGTCGCCGATTGGTCCAACAACCGGTGATCGTAAGCCTTGAGTCGAATCCGAATCTTGTTCGCTGCCATTGTCTTACTCGATGATCTTGGAAATGACGCCGGCGCCGATGGTGCGGCCACCTTCACGAATCGCGAAGCGCTGCTTTTCTTCCATCGCCGCAGGGGTGATGAGGTTGACCTTCATCTTCACGTTGTCGCCGG